>JGI994J12354_10001962_pt1 | contig 20604 bp, 16 predicted proteins | sample IntmicLarv3ML3BL_FD_12354 | JGI IMG/M metagenome (IMG submission 12354)
AGANTTTTTTAAAAAAAATTTCAGAAAAGTGGAGGAAATTTTGAAAAGCAAAAAAAAGAATCCCTAAATGTCGGCGTTAGAGATTCCGAGAGAGTATAAAAAACTAAGGAGTGAGAAAATGTTTAAGAAAGTTTTATTACTATGTGCATTATTTTCAATTACAGCCTTTGGTTATACACCGGGTACTTATGATGGAGAAGCAAAGGGTTATGGTGGGCAAATTAAAGTCCAAGTAGAATTATCTGAAAATAGAATTGAAGAAGTAAAAGTTGTGGAGCACAAGGAAACACCTATAGTTTCAGATGTTGCTCTTGAAAGAATTTCAAAAGAAATAGTAGAATTTCAAAGCTTGGCAGTGGATTCTGTAGCAGGAGCTACTGTGACCAGTGCAGGACTTAGATTTGCAGTAAGAACAGCTTTGGAAGAAGCAGGGGTAACTATAAGTGACCTTATGAGAAGAGCAGAAGTTGCTCCAGTAGTTAAGACTGATGCAGAGTATACTGCTGATGTAATTATTATTGGCGGAGGGGGAGCAGGATTGGCAGCGGCTACCTCAGCAAGACAAAATGGAGCTAGTGTAATATTAATAGAAAAATTATCCAGATTAGGTGGAAATACAGTTATAGCTGGTGGAGCATTCAATGCAGCAGGGACTCCAATGCAAAGTGAAAGAAGCATAGAAGATTCCATTGAATTGCACTATACACACACATTTGAAGGTGGAGATCAAGTAGCAAATCCTGAACTAGTAAGAACTTATACTGAAAACGCCCCACTTGCTTTGGAATGGTTACAAAGTTTAGGAGTGGAATTTACAGATGTTTTTACAGTATTGGGAGCACTTCATCCAAGAAGCCACAGACCGGCACTTCCTTTGGGGACAGGGTTTATCGTAGCTCATAGAGAATTTGCAGAAAAAAATGGAGTTCAAATTTTCTACGAAACTGAAGCTAAAGATTTAGTTACCAAAGATGGTAGAGTGGTTGGAGTAACAGCTGAAGGAAAAACAGAAAATATAACTTTCAATGCAAACAAGGGTGTAGTAATAGCCACAGGTGGATTTGGAGCAGATGTTGCATACAGAATTCAACATAATCCAAATTTGACAGCAAATATCCTAACTACAAATCATCCTGGAGCAAATGCTAGCGGAATAATAATGGCAGAAAAACTTGGCGCAAATACAGTTGGAATGGAATATATTCAATTGTTGCCTATGGGTGATCCTAGAACAGGAAGTTTATCAGGAAATATAGAACATAGTGTTGAAGATAGAATATTTGTAAATAAAGAGGGAAATCGTTTTGTTGCTGAAGATGCGAGGAGAGATGTTATGACAAATGCGTTGTTTGCGCAAACAGATGCTTATTTGTGGGTTATAGTAGATTCTCAAGTATATCCAAATACAGATGTTAAAAATAATTTTAATGAAACTATTGGCGAATTAATGGCGGATAATAGAGCTTTTTCTGGTGATACAATTGAAGAACTAGCTGAAAAAATAAATGTCCCAGCAGAAAATTTAAAAAAAACAATAGAAGATTATAATAACGCTGTAGATGCTAAAGAAGATGAATTTGGAAGAGTGTTATTTGGAATGAAAATAGAACAAGCGCCTTTCTATGCAGGAGCAAGAATTCCTACTGTTCATCACACTATGGGTGGGCTTGAAATTAATACAAGTGCTCAGGTTTTAGATAAGGATGGAAATGTGATACCTGGATTGTATGCTGCTGGAGAAGTAACTGGTGGAATACATGGCAGCAATAGATTGGGTGGAAATGCTTTATCTGATATTGCAGTATTTGGTCGTATAGCTGGAGAGAATGCTGCCAAAGAAGAAGTACAAGATTAATTAAAGTTAAAACAATAAAATGCAATTGCTGTTGCACACTATAGTTTTGGTTTTAGCTCTTTATCAAGTGATGTTTATAAAAAATATTTTTTTATTAGGTTGAGAGGTTATACTTCTCAACCTAATTTATAAATAGTTTATTTTTGATTTATTAAATTCTGTTTGCATAAATAATTTGGGAAAAATCCTGTAAAATAGTTTTATAAACTCATTTATAGCACCAAATTTCTAGCTTTTTCCACTAAATATTTAATTTCAAAAATTTTTTAATGTGACAAAAATATTAGTTGATTTTTGTCACAAAAGAATGTATACTATGCTATAAGGTTTTAATGCAATTGGGAAAGGTTTTGGTAATATGATAGTTGAAGCGCGGCCAATATACAGGAGCTTTAGGAGGTATAATGACAAAGGAGGTATTAAAGGTTGAGGATGTAGAATTTCAAAACAAATTATCCATAAGATTAAACCGTATAGAAGGGCAACTTAAGGGGATAAAAAAAATGGTAGATAAAGATCTTCATTGTGATGAAATTCTTAATCAGATTGCATCAGTGAAAGCAGCATTAAATGGGATTAGTAAGATGATATTGGAATCTCATATTAAGCATTGTTTGGTAGAGGAAATAAAGCTTGGTAAAGAAGATGAAGTGTTAGAAGGATTGTTATATACTTTGAATAAAATAATAAAATAGGAGAGTGCAAGTTAGATGAAAAAAGTATTAATTATTGATGATGAATGGAAAATTAGGAAATTAATTAAAGATTATCTTGTGAGGGACGAATTTATAGTAGATGAGGCAGAAGACGGGGAAATTGGATTGGATTTATTCTCCAAAAAAGATTATGAACTAATTATACTTGATATAATGATGCCAAAGATTGATGGTTGGAGTGTTTGTAGAAAAATAAGAGAAGAGTCTCAAGTTCCTATAATAATGTTAAGTGCAAGAGCAGACGAAAGTGATCAACTTTTTGGATATGAATTAAAAACAGATGACTATATAGTTAAACCATTTAACCCTAAGTTATTGGTTGCCAAAGTAAAAGCTCTATTGAGAAGAGATGGTAAAATAGAAAAATCCGCTAATATGGAAGCTGGAGAAATAAAATTAGATAGTTCAAAAAGAGAAGTAAGATTGAAAGACACCTCATTAGAGTTGACTCCTAAAGAATATGATATGTTATACTTCTTCATGGACAATGATGGAATTGCATTATCTAGAGAAAAGATTCTTAATTCTGTGTGGGGATGGGACTACTATGGAGATCTTAGAACTGTAGATACCCATATAAAAAGACTCAGAAGAAAAATTGGGGAACATTATATTCAAACTGTAAGAGGTTTTGGATATAAGTTTGATTCTATGGCTACACTTGAAGACATAAGTGAATAATAAAATTATTTAAATTATGAGTTCTTGGAGAAAAAGATGAAAATAAGATGGAAGATTTTTTTCTTGTTATCTAGTTTAATAGCGATGATTCTTTTTGGAATTTTGCTTCTCAATAGATTATATTTAGAAAAATTTTACATAGATAGACAAAAAGAAAAGTTATTAAATTTTGGTCGGGTAATAGTTGATCCATCTTACGAAATAGATATACAAAATATTGAAATGAATTCCAATGTTTCCATTTCCTTGAAAAGAATGGAAACATTGGATGATTTTGAAAAAACTTCAATGATGAGTAGAGAGCAAATAGATGACATTAAGGAACAACTTGAAAGAGGTGGAACGGTTTTTAAAGAGGAGATTCTTTTTGATTATCGTGGTAACACTCTTATGCTATTTGTTCCTTATACTGAAGATGGAACTTATATAGAAATTTTAAGTCCTTTAAATTTTTTAGAAGAAGGAATAGAGATTTCCACCAGATACTATATTCAAATAATAATAATAGTCTTTGTAATTGGATGTTTAATGGCTTATATTTTCTCAAAGAAAATAAGCACTCCCCTATATAAGATAAGAGATATGGCGGAGAGTATATCTAAACTTGATTTTTCTCAAAAATTCACTCATACCAATAGAAAAGATGAAATAGGTGAACTGGGGAGCATGATCAATGAAATGGCTATTATATTAGAAGACAATATCAATGAAATAAAGGAGAAAAATATTATTCTTCAAAAAGATATTGAAAAGGAAAAAAGACTAGATAATCTGAGAAAAGAATTTATTGCCAATGTAAGTCATGAATTAAAGACCCCTATTGCGATAATTCAGGGATATGCTCAAGGCCTTCTGGAAAATGTAGTTAGCGAAAATGATGTACAGTTTTATTGTGAAACTATAATTGAAGAAAGTCAATTGATGAATGATTTAGTTCAAGAATTGTTACTTGTATCAAAAATGGAATCTCGTTATTTTACTATTGTTTTGGAAGAAGTGGACTATTATGAATCCATAGTTGATTTCATTAAGAGATATAATAAGGACGAGAAAAAAATTATCTACAGCGGACCTAAAAGTATAGTTGTTTATTGTGAGGAAAGATATATTGATAGAGTTATGGATAATTTTTTGGGTAATGCTGTAAAATACTCAACACCTAATAGTGATGTAAAAATAAATGTAGAAGAGATGGAAGATCAATTTAAAATATCTGTTATCAACGAAACCAATCTTTTAGAAAAGGAAGATTTACAAGATATTTGGACTCCTTTTTACAGAAAAGATAAAGCTAGAAACAGAGAAGGTCATGGTTTAGGACTTTCTATTGTGAAAGGAATTATGGAAAATCATAAATGTGATTATGGAGTGGATTTTGAAAATAATTGGATAACTTTTTGGTTTGTCTTAAATAAGAATCCCATTGAAGTGAATGAGTAATTAAAGGAAATGATGAATGTCCGAAAAAGAAATATTGATTTTGATCCAAAAGGCAATAAAGATCAGAGAAAATGCCTATGCAAGATATTCTAATTTTGCTGTGGGTGCAATAGTAATAGATGAAAATGGAAATCATTTTGCAGGTGTTAATGTAGAAAATGCATCTTACGGATTATCCATTTGTGCAGAAAGAAATGCTATATTTTCTGCAGTTACTAAGGGAGTGAGGAATATAAGAGTTATCTGTGTAGTAGGGGAAACTAGCATGCCTATTAGTCCTTGTGGAGCTTGTAGACAAGTGATAAAGGAGTTCGCTACAGAGGAGACTATTATTATTTTATCAAATTTAGAAAAAAAATACAAAATATTTGCAATGGAAGAACTACTTCCTTATGGGTTTTCATTGTAAGTATTATTTTGTTTTGTAAGGAATATTAAATGAAATTAAATGATTATTTTTATGAAATAGAAGAAATATATAAAGATAAAAAAAAAGATATTAAAAAAAGATTGAATGAATTTAAGGAGATATGGGATAATGGAACAAATGAAGATATTCATGCGGAACTTTCCTTTTGTATCTTGACTCCTCAATCAAAGGCTGTTAACGCATGGGGAGCTATTACCAAATTGAGAGAAGATGGACTTCTCTTCACTGGTAAGGAAGAAGAATTGGTTGACTATTTAAATGTGGTGAGATTTAAAAATAACAAAGCTAGATATCTCGTCGAATTACGAGAAAAAATGAAAAATAAAAACGGAAAAATTATTACTAAAGATTTTTTTGAAAGTTTGGGTGTGGTTCAAAAGAAAAGAGAGTGGATAGTTGAAAATATAAAAGGAATGGCTTATAAAGAAGCTGGGCACTTTTTGAGAAATATTGGTTTTGGAGAAAATATAGCTATACTAGATAGGCATATTTTGAAAAATTTGGTCAGATTAAATGTAATAGAAGAAATTCCCCAAAATATTAATAAGAAAAATTATTTAGAAATCGAAGAAAAGATGAAGAAATTTTGCAAAATTTCAAAAATAAATATGGATGAACTAGATCTTCTTTTGTGGTATAAAGAAGCAGGAGAAATATTTAAATAGTAAATGACACACTATTTTGAAAAATTTCCATAAAACAATTTTGCCTAAGACATGCATCTTGCAATAAAAAAAATTATTCAAAAAATTTACTCAAGAAATAAAGACAAAATTGACTTTTAAAATTATGAATGATATAATACTACTTGTGCGGTAAAAAATGATAAAAGTAATTGGGGCAAATGTTAAAAAGTTAAGAGAACAAAAAGGTTTTAATAAAACTCAGCTGGCAGAACTTATTAGCTATTCTCATTCCTCGCCTATTTATAGTTTGGACATAGGAAAGCAAGGAGTATCAATAGAGAAATTAAATAAAATTGCAAACGTGCTTGGAGTATTGGCTAGTGATTTGACAGGTGGGTCATTTTCTTGAAGATTTTAGAAAACTGAAAAAAGATTTGAGTGATGAAGATGAGTTGTTATTATTGTCAAAAGAATTCAAGGTGAAAATAGGAATCTTAACAGCAATAAACAAAAGAATGGAAACTCTTATAAAAAAAATAAAATAATAATAACAATGCTACTGAACATTTGAATTTTATTTAAATATTTTAAAACACGCTCCTTTGGCTCAATTGGATAGAGCATCTGACTACGGATCAGAGGGTTAGGGGTTCGAATCCTCTAGGGAGCGCCAAAATACTCATAAAATGATAATTTTGAGCTTGTTTCGCAGAAAAAAGATTTAGTAACTCAAAAATAAAATAAAAAATATTTAACGTTCTTATTTCGATTTTAAGGCTGCTAGATACCTATAAAGCATTTGAGACCCCTTCTCGTCCAAATCAGAGCGAATTAGATATATATAAAGATACTGTTAAGTCGTTTTCTAAAAATGATTAAGACAGTGTCTTTTTTTATCAAAAATTTAAATAGTTCTAAAAAATTGTTTTTATCACTCATTCAAGTGACGATTAAAAAAATATTTTGCAGATGCATTTTTATTTTTTAAAACTGGGTCTTTCTAATTTATTTTAAATAACATATGTATGTTATTAAGCATATCTTTTAAAACAACATATCTTTTAAAACATGTTTTAAACATAGGAAGTATCTCAATGAGAGAGGTATCAAAGTCAGAAAATACCAGCATTAGAAGATAAAAAAAAGTAAGAACTGGTATGTTTTGTTACATAGAACGAGTACAAAATGTTACACTTTTTGAAGAGGGAGTGAAAATAAGTAAGAAAATAATAAAAGATGAAAGAACTGTTAGATATGGAAATGAACTAAATAAAATTTTTTAGTTTTTCAACAGCTTCGTTTTATGTGCTTTTTTATTGTTGAAAAACAGACGGTTTTATAGTATAATACGATTGGGTTAGTCTTTTAAAAATCAAGCATTTAAAAGATTGTTCTGTGTTATATGTTTTTAACGAAGAATATTTTTAAAATATAATTTAAAAATGACTGTCATATCATAAAACTTAAGAAAGGAAATTTCCTATTATAGTCAGAGCAATAGAGATTCGATAGAAGTTATTAAATCAATCAGAGTAATTATAATTAAAATAATTTAGAATACCAGAATATATCCCATAGCATTCGAGTAAAAAGAGTAAAGAGTAGAAATCAAAGGAGAAATAAATGCAACATTTTGATATAATTGTAGTGGGAGCAGGTCACGCTGGCTGTGAGGCAGCCTTAGCTGCAGCAAGATTGGGAATGAAAACAGCCATATTCACCATTACTCTAGATAATGTCGGAGTAATGTCATGTAATCCTTCTATTGGAGGACCAGCTAAATCTCATCTAGTAAAAGAAATAGACGCATTAGGTGGAGAAATGGGGGTTAATATAGACAAAACTTATATTCAAATAAGAGTGTTGAATACAAGAAAAGGACCAGCAGTTCGGTCCCTGAGAGCTCAAGCGGATAAAAGTGAATATAGTAAGGAAATGAAGAAAACAATAGAAAATTGTGAAAATCTTAGTTTAATTCAAGGAATGGTAACCCAATTAGTAGTGAAAGACAAAAAAGTAATTGGTATAAAAATAAGAGAAGGAGTAGAGTATAGTGCGACAATAGTCATTTTAGCCACAGGTACTTTCATGAGGGGGAAAATTCATATTGGAGAGAAAAGCTTTCCTGGGGGAAGAATGGGAGAATTATCCGCAGAAGATTTATCCCAATCGTTAATAGAAAATGGGCTAACTTTAGGAAGATTCAAAACTGGAACTCCTCCCAGAATAGATGGAGATACTATAAATTATTCCAAACTTGAAGAGCAACCAGGGGTAACTGACGAAATTTTAAAATTTTCTGCGAGGACAAAGGATTCGTCTTTAACAGGTCGAGAACAAATTAGTTGTTACATTGCATATACCAATAAAAAAGTTCATGATGTAATTAAGTCCAGTAAGGAGAGGTCCCCTCTGTTTAACGGAGCAATTAGTGGAGTTGGACCACGGTACTGTCCTTCTATAGAGGATAAGGTCTTTAGATATGAGGACAAAATTAGTCACCATATCTTCCTAGAAAAAGAAGGAAGAGATACCAAAGAAGTGTATCTAAGTGGATTTTCCTCTTCTCTTCCCACAGATGTACAAGAGGACATGTTGCATCAAATGATAGGAATGGAAAATGCCAGTTTCATGAGATATGCTTATGCTATTGAATATGACTATATTCCTCCTGAAGGAATGAGATATTCTCTAGAGAGTAAAACCATTGAGAATTTATTTTTAGCAGGTCAAATTAACGGGACTTCTGGATATGAAGAAGCAGCAGCACAAGGACTTATAGCTGGAATAAATGCAGTACAAAAACTAAAAAATAAGAATCCTTTGGTTTTAGATAGAGCAGACTCTTATATTGGTACACTTATAGATGATTTGGTCACAAAAGGAACCAATGAACCTTATAGAATGTTTACTGCAAGAAGTGAATATAGACTGGTATTAAGGGAAGATAATGCAGATTTGAGATTATCTCAATATGGATATGATATTGGTCTAGTTGGTCAAAAAGAGTATGAAAAGGTATTAAGAAAAAAAGAAAAAGTGAATGAAATCATAGAAAAATTAAAGAAAACATATGTGGGAAGCAAAAACCCAAGAGTAAATGAAATACTAGAAAAAAGAAAAGAAACCTTATTACGAGATGGTTCAACATTGTTTGAGTTGTTGAGAAGACCAAATGTTACTTATGAGGATATTAGATACATTGGAGAATTAGTAGAAGAGCTCAACTTGATTAAATATGAAAAAGACCTAGAGTATCAAGTGGAAGTCCAAGTAAAATATTCTGGTTACATTGAAAGATCTTTGAAAATGATAGAAAGGCACAAATCTTTGGAAAACAAAAAAATTCCAGAGGATATTGACTATAACTCTTTGGCAAACATTCCCAACGAAGCCAAGGATAAATTGAAAAAAGTGAGACCAGTAAATATAGGACAAGCTTCAAGAATTTCAGGATTATCACCAGCTGACATTCAGGTACTGTTAATGTACATAAAAATGAGAGGAAATTAAAATGAATGATTTCATAGAGAGAGGATGTCAAAAATTAAATATAAATTTATCTCCAAAAGATGTGAATTCTCTTCTAGTATATTTGGAGCATCTGCTAGAATATAACAGTCACACAAATTTGACTGCCATAAGAGAGCCTTTAGATATTATAGAAAAGCATTTTTTTGATTCAATGTTATTATGTTCTTTGGTTAGAAAAGAGGCAGAAAAAGCTATAGATATCGGAACTGGTGCTGGTTTTCCAGGGATGGTACTGGCGATTCTAAATCCCAATATTTCATTTACCTTGATGGATTCTGTAAGGAAAAAGACTAAATTTCTTGAAGAATTAAAAGACAAACTGAAACTAGAAAATGTAGAAATAATCACAGGGCGAGCTGAAGAGGTTATAAATGATAGCATCCGAGAGACTTATGATTTAGGTTTGTGTAGAGGTGTTTCTAAGCTAAATACAATTTTAGAATATATGATGCCTTTTTTGAAGGTCGGTGGATATTTTTTGGCGCAAAAAATGAGTGGTGAAGAAATTGAAGGAGCGAAGAATGCTTTTAAGGAATTGAAATCAGAAATTATTATGGTTCACGGGCTAGAGTTACCTTTTTCTAATGATAAAAGAATCGTTATTGAAGTAGAAAAAAAAGATAAAACAGACAAGAAATATCCAAGAAAAATAGGGATGCCAAGTAAAAACCCGTTATAAGACTCTAGAAAGGAGGTGTCACAATGGAAGAGAATTCGTGCAAGAAGAAAAAAATAATGAAAAAAATTGTGACATTTTTATTGATTGTCTTGGGAATAACATATTGTCTCGTATTTCAACTTCCAACTACTATTGAGTTAATATTATATTCAATTTATGGAGTGACAATAAAAAGTGAAAAAATTGAATTTTCAAATGGAAAAATAATTGTAAAAGAGATAAGAATTTCTCATGAGGGGGAACTTATTGGAAAAGCATCAGAAATAAGAGGGCATTATACCACTGAGTCTCTTAAAAATTTTAGATTGGAATTGGTGGAGATTGAAAATGCACAAGCATATATAGTAAGAAACAATAGAGATGTAAATGCTGCAATTCCCTTCACTGGTTCTAATAATAAAAAAGAGGAAAAGTTTAAAGAAAAATTTATTGATGTGGAAAAAAAGAAAAATTTACTTATTACTGATGAAGATATTGAGAAAAAATATATTGAATATAGAAAGAATGCTGAAATTGAATCCAACAGTGAATACGAACGGAATAAGAGATATGGAAAATTACCTGCAGGAAATGTACCTATAAATAAAATAGTCATAAAAAATGCAAAAGCAGAGTTTAGAGATATAACCTTTGCCAATCAGATACGGGAAAAGTTTTATAATCTTAATGGAGAAATTACTTTTAGCAAAAAAGATGGAATGACCATAAAGGCCATAGCAGATAATAAGTATGAAGAAAGATATGAAGTTATGTTTTCTAATCGAGAGGAACGTTACTGGTTAGATATAAAGGTCGAAAATATAGCTCCAAGAAAAGAATGGATACAGTATGGATATACAAATAATGATGTTGCTATCTGGGGTGGAACGGTGAACGCCAACCTTACAGTGAGTGCTGTGAGCAAGATTCATGGTAAAGTCACTATTGAAGATGTCAATGGAAAATATGTTTTTTTTGATGAAGAAGCGACAAATGTCAATGCTCAAGTAGAATTTGATGGAATGAAAATGTGGGGGACAGGTCAAGGAGTGATTCTGGGAAATCCAGAAACAGTGGATTTTTCTTATGATGGAATAAGTAAATTTCAATTAGAAACTAAATTAAGTGATATAGATGGAAAGTATATAAATAAATACTATCTTTTGAAAGATAAAAAGATTGATTTTGAAAATTCTCAAGTTATAAATCCTGTTATCTCCTTGGTGAACGACTCTCAAATGAATCCAAAATTTGAAATGACCATTTATTCAGACAAAATTTTATATAACAATATGGAATTAGAAAATGTTAATGGAAAAATAACTCAGGGACCAGAAGGAGTGGAGTTAAAAAATATAAATGGACTTCTCAAACTTTACACTAGCGATAAAAAAGAAGTAATCTTCGAAAATAAAATAGATTTTGGTCTAAAACATGTGCAAGAAAATGGAGAATTCATATTTGCGATATTTAATGGGGAAAATAGTTATTTGCCTCCTGTGGATGGAAAAGTCAAATATGAAATTACTGATGATCAGATTGTACTTAAGATTAATTCCAGCCCTGCTGATTTTGATATTTTTTATAACAGGAAAAAAAATGCAGTTCTCATAAATGATGGCAAAAAATTTAATATTGAATATGACATTGAAAATAGAACATTGGGAGATGGTGGTGGTGAAATTAATTTAAGTTTAGGTTATGTTGATGTCGATATTAATTTTGATGTCAAAGATAATATTATTAATTTTACAGATGTGACGATAGAGCCTGTTATAGATGAAGTTTTTGAAATTCAAGAAGAAAAAGAGGGGAAAGAAGAAGAAAAAAAAGAAGAAGAAAAAGATAAAAAATCTAAAAATATTGCCACTAAAAAGGAAGTAAGAGAGAAAGAAATAAATCTATTGGAAGTTTCTGATGATTCATCAATTGATAATTCAAGCAAAATGAATTTTATGTTTGTTGAAAATGACAATGGTATAATTAAACCCTATGAGGGAACGTCTATCGCAGCTAGTACTGGTGAAAATGAGGAAAGTGCTGATGGAGAAGAGACCGCCTCTAGAAGAGCTAAGGAAGAAAAATTGTTTTGGACTCCTCTAGAAGAAGCCAGCAAAAAAATTATAATCTCAGGAAGCATAGATTTGGATAGACATACTGTAGATATTGGTCTAAGTGCAGAGGATTTTATAATAAATCAAAAAATAAAAGACAAAAATGTCAAGGCGAAAACGACTTTTATAGGTATTGTTACAAAGGAAGGAAAAGAAGAGCCTTTGGAAGTTGATTTTGATATTAGTGAATTATCTTTTGATTACCTATTGCAAATATCACATTTATATGGTAATTTTAAACTGTCAACTGGAAAAGAAATTTTTTCTGAGTTTACAGGAGAGATTGGGAAAATCGCTTATCAGGATTACACTACTTATGGAATAAAAGTTGGCTATGGATTAAGAAACAATAAATTAACTATTATAGACCTAAAAAACCAATTATTTAGCATTTCAGGCGATGTTGATGTGTTGACGAAAAATCTTGATGTGAAAGTGGCAATTACAGGATTAAGTAGTGAGCAAATTCCAGTGGAGAATGTTGAGTTTATTTTGGAAGATATAAGAGGGGATATCAAAGGAAACATTGAAAGTCCTGATGGGACGATGAAGATCAATCATACTCAAGTGGTCATTGGCGAAGATAAAGTTATTAACTTATCTGGAGATATTAATTATAAAGATAAAAAAATTACCACCAGCAACTTCAAAATAAATGAGAGTTCTGCTGATGGTGTCTATAATCTGGAAGATAATAGATACAGTGGCAAGATTAATATTTTGGAAGACAATCTCACTGATTATTATACTGAATCAAGTCTTAGACACAGACTTATTGGGACAGTTGTTGTGGAAGGTGTTGGGCGAAAAATAAAGGTTATGGTTGAAGGGACGGTGGATAAAGCTTACTTCAATCGAAATAAGCTGCCTATTATTTATGCTAAAGCATCTTACGAAAGTGGTGATTTGGTTGACGGAATAATAAATATCGAGAATATTTCCATACAAAACAATGACTTTACTCCTTTGATTAGTGGAAAAGGTCAAGTGGATTTGAAAGAGAGCACTATTGATGTTAAAATAGTGAATAATATATTAAAATTAGAAGATTTGGCTGAATTCACCAAACGAAATGATATAAAAGGTGATATAGTAATAAATGGGCAAGTAGATGGAACCTTTGAAGACGTCAATTATACCTTTGGAGCTGTAGGTGGAGAAGTAGCAGTATCAGATATTAAATTTAGCAATTTATCCGTAAGTGGAAAGGGAAATTTAGATAATGTAATTTTAGAAAATGCATCTTTCAATTATCTCAATAACACTTTAAGAGCCAGTGGAAACAAAGAATTAAAAAATGATGGATATAGTTTCAATGTTCAGTCCTCAAGAATAGATTTAAGTTTTCTTAATGGACTATTGGGTAGATATGGTGTAAGTAATATAAGTGGAAATTCCAATCTTAACATAACGATAGAAAATAATGCCAATAGAGGACACTTTATTTTAAATGACTTTTCCATAAACTTAGATAAGTATTATGTTAGTCTAAAAAATCTTAATAGTCAAATCAATCTAGATGGGCAAGTGTTAGTGATTGAAAATTTTCATGGAATACTGAATGATGGAAATATTGAGGCCAAAGGAGCTCTACGAAACCTAACACTAGATACTTTATCTGATGAAAATTTGAGAGAAAATTTAGATTATAATCTCCAATTAAGTTTAAAAAAAATTAATTATAAATATAGTGATAATTTCAATATATTGGTGAATAGTGAACTAAATTTTCACAAAAACAAATTAAGTGGAAATATTCAAATAGATGAGGGGTTAGTGTCAAAAATACCAGTTGAAAGTAGAAACATATATCAAATAATAGCAGATTTTTTATTTAGGTCTACATCAAGGGTAGCAAGTGCAAGTAGAGACTTGGGGGATGACTTTGCGGTTGATGCATCCTTTGGAAATCCTTTTGAATTGGACCTAGCATTTGCAATCAAAGACGGAATAAAATTGGACATAGAGGATGTGAATGCTTTTGTTGGAGATGTAAAGGGAGATGTCTTTGCCAGAGGGACATTGAAAGGAGTAGGAGCGGAATTGGTTTTGTTAGGTGATGCAGAGATTCAAAATGGTTCTGTTAATGTAAATGAGAGTATTTTTGTTATCAGTAGAGGAGAGATATCCTTTACCAAAAGAAACGAGTATTTACCTAATATCAATCCTAGCATCTATATAGATGCAAAAGTTGCAGTTGATGGGGAAGATTTGGGAATTGGAATTAGTGGAGAATTAGACAAATTAAGATTTAACATTTCTTCCAGAGACGGTAATTCTTCGGGAGATTTAAGAGCACTACTTTCTGGTGAAAGTGACATACAAGATGGAGTCACTGCAAAATTAGTCAGATCTATACTAAATGATCAAATTTCTCAGAGCTTTATAAGACCATTTACTAGGAAAATAAAGAATTTCTTTGGACTAACCAAATTTAGATTAAAATCGACGTTATTTGGTACTCAACAAACCAACAGGAGATATCAAGAGGGGGAAACAGAGTTTAGGTTTGGTGTTATACTAGAAGCTGAAAATAACATTTATAAGGACAAGCTGTTTTGGGTAGCGTCTGCAACTTTAATAGACGAAAATCAAACAAATGGCAATAACAATGACGGAAGTGGGACACTAAACGAATATGACTTTTCTGTAGAGTATAGGTATAAAGAAGGACGTTCAATAGGCGTAGGAGCAGGTAAAGTTCCTGATTACAAGAGAAAAAGTGAGGACCGTGACAAAAATAAAAATTCAATAAATTATCATATTGACTTTAAATTTGAAAAAAAATATGATACTATATTGGATATATTCAAAAAATAGTGTATAATACAGTGTACAGCAATAATAAAAATTAACATAAAGTAAAATTTGGAGGTAGAGATGAGAAAGCATATAGTATTACTAATGATGGTTATCTTAGGAATAGTAGGCTTTGCAGCTAGCGAGGGAGTTATTATCAGAGACATTGAAGTAATAAACAATCGAGAGGTGCCAGAACAAACCATTATTAATAACATGGGTTTAAAGGTAGGAAGTGTTTTTTCTACTGGAGCAATGGTGAGTGATTATGAGAGAATCAAAGCATTGGATTATATTGAAGATGTGGCCATTCAAACTTCAGTAGTTGAAGGTGGAGTAAAGTTAACAATCAATGTGCTAGAAAACAGAGAAACGAGAGATTTGTTAGAAGGTGAAGGAATAATACCATTGTCAGAAGTGGGACAAGTGGATAGATCTCTAGTAATTACTTCTATTGTGTTTTCGGGAAATAGGCATGTATCTACTGAAAGATTGAGAGAATTAGTACCAATAAGAGTGGGTAGTTATTTTTCCAGAAACAGAGTAATAGAGGGGCATAGAAACTTGGTTGAAAGTGGTATGTTTATGGAAGTAATTCCAGAAGCATATGGAGATGGTCGAGGTGTAAGAATAGTATATAATGTCACAGAAAATCCAGTGCTAAATGGAATAGTTTTCTATGGAAATACTATGTTTACAGACGAAGAATTGATTCGTGAAATGAAAACTCGAATAGGAGAAATGTTTGATATAAATACTGTAAGAAATGATAGAGATGTTGTTTTGTCAAAATATCACAGAGCAGGATATGCTCTAGCTGAAGTCGATGATATGGGTATAAATTCTAATCTTGAATTAGAAATATATCTAAACGAAGGTATAGTAAGAAGTGTTCAATGGCAAAAAATGGTTGTTAAACAAAGGGGGCAAAGAAGAAATCCCACAGATGATCAATTAAAAACACATGATTATGTAATAGAAAGAGAAATCGAAATCAAAGAAGGGCAAGTATTTAATTCTAATGACTATGATGAAACAGTAAACAATTTGATGAGATTAGGTCACTTCAAAAGTGTTAAATATGAGGCTAATGAAATTCCAGGTGATAGAGAAGGAAAATCAATAGTATTAATAATAGACGAAGAAAGAACAGCAATGTTACAAGGTGCAATTTCTTATGGATCAGAGGTAGGATTCATGGGATCGTTGGCGTTGAAAGATAGCAACTGGAAAGGGCGAGGCCAAGATGTAGGAATTTCTTATGAAAGATCCAGTGATAATTATTCTAATTTCTCAATTAATTTCTATGATCCATGGATTAGAGGAACTAATAGAATTTCATGGGGATGGTCTGCATACTATAACCAATACGAAGATGATGATAGTAGATTATTCCACAAAATAGATACAGCAGGATTGAGATTTACTCTGGGAAAAGGCCTTAGCAAAAATGTACGGATTGGAGTAACAGCAAAGGGAGAGTACGTAAGAGAACAAGCAAGAAAGTCCAGATTTACCAAGATAGGTGGAGATTATTACTGGGATTCTGTAAATAAAGTTGAAGGTATTGATGACAAATATTTCTTGTGGAGTATAGCTCCAGCACTTACTTATGACACAAGAAACCATCCTTGGAACACTACCAGAGGTACTTATGCTAGATTACAAGTGGAAGGTGGTCATGCAGGTGGCTATGAAAGTGGTGCCTTTGGAAATGCCACATTAGAATTGAGAGCTTACCACCCTGGAGTATTCAAAAACAATACTTTTGCTTATAGATTAGTGGGCGGAGTAATGACAGAAGATACCAAAGAAACTCAGAGATTTTGGGTCGGTGGGGGAAATACTCTTAGAGGATATGATGGAGGATTCTTTAGGGGAACTAAGAAAGTTACTGCTACTGTAGAAAACAGAACACAACTTAATGATGTTATAGGTGTTGTTGCCTTTGTTGATGCAGGAAGAGCATGGGATAATAAAGGTAGAGATATGGATTATCACAGAGATAAGGATTTTCCTCATCAATGGGGAACTACTGCGGGAGTAGGTTTAAGACTTAATACTCCAGTTGGTCCATTGAGATTTGATTTTGGATGGCCAGTAGGGAAGAAGTTAGATAGCGGAATGGAATTCTACTTTAATATGGGGCACTCATTCTAAGATATTTTCAAAAAAGTGGTATTTTTGTAAATAAATTAGTAAAAATTTAAACTTTAACTAATAAATAGAAGTCTAAAGTACATAATGTATCTTTAAATATAACAAAGATCTTGGAGGTTAAAAGAATGAAAAAAATAGCTATATTTCTATTATTACTAGTGATGTCGGCGTCACTATTTGCGAGTAATATAGGAGTTGTAGACGCAAGAGCTGTAATGGCAGGAGATAAAAAAGCTGAGGCTGTTTATAAAAAATTAGACGATATGCGAAGGAAATTGGAAAACGAGCTTAGTACAGAAGAAGTTGAGATTCAAAAATTGCAGGTTGAGTATAATGCAAATCCCACTGCAGCAAGACAAAAAACTCTTGAAGATAGAATTCAAAAATTTCAAGCCAGTGTAACAAGCAAACAACAGCAATTGGCTCAGGAAGAAACAAAAGAAATGGAAGCTATTCAAAAAAGAATTACAACTGCCATTCAAAAAGTAGCACAAGGAAAGGGAATGGTTCAAGTTTATGAAGCTAACTCTTTATTATTTGGTGGCACTAATATTACGTCAGAGGTAATCACAGAAGTAAACAGATAAAATATTTGGAGGGAATTATGATTAGTTATAAGATAGCTGATTTGGTTGCCATCCTAGATTGTAAAGTAAAGGGAGAGATAAGCTCTGAAGAAGTATCAGGGCTTACTCCCTTTTTTCAATCAAAAGAGGATACAGTAACTTTTGCAGAAAACGAAAAATTTTTAAAAAAATTACATGAAACAAAAGCAAGATTTATAATTGTACCGGATATACCATTACCAGATGATTTAGGTAAGACTTATTTGGTTGTAAATGGAAATCCAAGAGAATTGATGCCAAAGATACTAGGATTCTTCAAAAGAAAAGCAAAACCTTTTTCCAAACTCATAGAAGATTCAGCACAATTTGGAGAAAATGTTAATATAGCCCCCAATGCCTATATAGGTCATGATGTAGTACTTGGAGATAATGTAACTATTTATCCCAATGCTACCATAGGAGAAGGAGTGACAATAGGCGATAACACCATTATTTATTCCAATGCTGTCGTAAGAGAATTTTGCAAAATTGGAAAAAATTGTGTACTAAATCCTGGATGTATTATTGGTGGGGATGGTTTCGGTTTTGTAAAAATAGGTAGCAATAATACAAAGATAGAGCAAATTGGCGCTGTGGAATTGGAAGATTTTGTAGAAGTTGGTTCCAATAGCACAATAGATAGAGGAGCCATAGGAAATACTATAATTAAAAAATATACTAAGATAGATAATTTAGTACAAGTAGCACATAATGTTATCATAGGGGAAAATTCATTGATAATTTCTCAAGTGGGTATATCTGGAAGCACTGAAATAGGCAATAACGTGACACTTGCTGGTCAAAGTGGTGTGGCAGGTCATGTAAAAATAGGGAATAATGTAATGATTGGTGGACGTGGAGCAGTCACAGGGAATGTACTGGACAATCAGGTGCTCACTGGATTTCCATTGGTTCCATTGAAAGATGATTTAAAAATAAGAGCCTCTCTAAAAAAATTACCTGAGGCTTTGAAGAAAATAAAAGAGTTAGAAAAATTAATAAAATAATTGTAAAAACAAATTAAACATAAGTTTTTAAAGTGTATGACAGTGCACTAGGGAAAGTACTACAATTAATTTGTTAAACAATAACGAGGAGTATTGTTATGTTGGATTTAAAATTTTTAAGAGAAAATAAAGAAAAAGTGAAAGAAATGCTAATAAATAGAAATTCTAATCTTGATATGGAAGAGTTTGAAAAATTGGACATAAAGAGAAGAGAATTATTGGTAGAAGTGGAGGCTCTCAAGCAAAAAAGAAATATAGCTTCTACAGAGATTGCCAAACTCAAGAAAGATAAGGAGAATGCAGATAGTTTAATTGCTGAAATGACATCAGTTTCTGATAAAATCAAAGAAATGGATAAAATTTTATCAGAAGTAAATGAAAAAATTAGATATTTTCAAATGATAATTCCCAATATGTATCATAGTTCAACTCCCATTGGTAAGGATGAAGATGAGAATATGGAAATAAAAAAATGGGGAACCCCAAGAGAATTTTCCTTTGAACCTAAAGCACATTGGGAAATAGGTGAGGACCTTGAAATACTAGACTTTGAAAGGGGAGCAAAATTAAGTGGTGCTAGATTTGTCTTGTATAAAGGTATTGGAGCTAGATTAGAAAGAGCTTTAATTAATTTTATGTTAGATATTCATACAATAGAACATGGATATACTGAGCATTTAACACCTTTTCTGGTAAAAAGAGAAATTTGTGAAGGAACAGGAAATCTCCCAAAATTTGAAGAAGATATGTATAAAGTAGCAGAAGATGATATGTTTTTAATTTCAACTTCAGAAATAACAATGTCCAATATCCACAGAGAAGAGATATTGGCAGAAAAACAATTGCCTAAATACTATACTGCGTTTTCTCCATGCTTTAGAAGAGAAGCAGGTTCCTATGGAAAGGACGTCAAAGGAATAATAAGGGTTCACCAATTTAATAAGGTGGAAATGGTAAAAATCACTGATAAAGAATCATCATTTGACGAACTTGAAAAAATGGTAGCCAATGCAGAAACAATATTACAAAGATTGGAACTACCTTATAGAATTATTCAATTATGTAGTGGAGACATTGGATTTAGTGCAGCTAAAACTTATGATTTGGAGGTGTGGTTACCAACTCAAAATAAATATAGAGAAATATCTTCATGCTCCAACTGTACAGATTTTCAAGCCAGAAGAATGGGACTAAAATATAAACCAGCCAATGGAAATAATAAGAGCGAATTTTGTCATACTTTGAATGGTTCTGGTCTTGCTGTGGGCAGGACGTTAGTTGCAATAATGGAGAATTATCAACAAGAAGACGGATCATTTTTAATACCTAAAGCATTGGTGCCTTATATGGGAGGTATAGATATTGTCAAAAAATAGCCTCCTCTGGGGAATTCTTTTAGTTCTACTTTTAACTAGTGTTGTTACTCATAATTTATATATAATGCTGTGTTCATTTGGGTTATTATTAATATTAAACATATTTTTAAATAAAAATTTAAAAAGGACCTTCAGTAAAGTAAGTATATTATTGTTATTTTATTCAATTACTTGTGTAGTTCAGCTGTTACTGGCACAAGAAGGGAAGGTTTTATATAAATTTGATATTAATATAATAATTACTCAATTCACAGTTTACATAACAGAAGAAGGTCTAAAAATTGGCTATAGCAATTTCATGAGAATGGTTAATTTACTTTTGATATCATCACTGATTACTTCACAAAATCTGATAAAATCAAAAGGGAACAAATATCAAAATGTTATAAAAAACGTAATTGAACTTATTCCAGAATCAATAGTTTTAATAAAAAAAAGATTAAAGATTAAATCTTTCGTAAGATTTATTCTTAAAGAAATTTATTCAAAATAAATAATTAATAGCCTCTCGGAGTCTCTGACAAATTAGTAAAACAAAATGTGGTTAAAATATATAAAAATACTTTTTATAGTTTTGGATGAAACAACTTGTATTACAAAAAA
>JGI994J12354_10001963_pt1 | contig 20601 bp, 15 predicted proteins | sample IntmicLarv3ML3BL_FD_12354 | JGI IMG/M metagenome (IMG submission 12354)
TAGGTGGTGTCTACACGAGATTTTTCGAGTGGATTTCGGGTGATTTTGGCGCCAATCAAGGCGCGAGGAGGGCGCATATCGAAAATATGCAACCGACGAGCAACGCAGAGTGGGGACAAAAGCGCCCGGAAGACGCTGAAAACCATCTTGGGTAGACACCGCCTAATCATATTATATCATTTTATAAACAAAATAGTCACAAAGAACCCGCGCATTTATGCGCTTTTCCCCTTGTGACTATTCGTAGTGGCAGGGGCAGAGGGATTCGAACCCCCAAAGGCGGTTTTGGAGACCGACGTGATGCCATTTCACTATGCCCCTTGATAAGGATGCGACCACTTGCGCCGAGGCGGTTTTGGATACGCGACGCTATCGTTGGCCACCCCCATGGTGGCGCACATGAGAAAAACTGCCAAGCCTGATACGACAAGCAGTATATCGCATTCGGCGGGAAATTGTCAAGAGTTGAAAATGGGCGAATACAAGCAAACATTGACTTTCCACCCCCTAACATGCTAAACTTTATAGGTAATCTTATGCGCGGGAGGTGGCTTGTGAATCAGGTTTCCATTCGGTATTTATACCACAGCGGCTTTTTGGTTCAAACCGCCAAAACTGCGCTGGTTTTTGACTACTACAACGACACTGCCGACACCGGTCGCCGCGCCCTTGAGTTCGGCATTATGGAGCCTGCCCTTTTTGCATTGCAGAAGGGGTTGGTTTTGGTTAGCCACAACCACACGGATCACTTCAACCCCGTCATTTTCAAGTGGCACGGCGATGGGCGGGATGTCCGCTATGTGGTGGACAACGGCGTTACCGTGCGGGATACCGAGGTTATTCGCGTTTCGCCCGGCGATACCGTGACCACGCAGGACGCTGTGGTGCGGGTTTTCGGCTCCACCGACGAGGGATGCAGCTTTCACGTATGCGTCGATGGCATCAACATTTTCCACGCGGGCGATCTCAACTTTTGGCATTGGAAAAACGAACCCGATTCCCCCAGCATCGCCACGGCCAAGGAGGGATTTTTGGCCGTGATGCGCAGCTTGCAGGGACTCCCCATGGATGTGGCGTTTTTCCCCGTGGATGCCCGCATGGGCGAGGGTTTCGCCATGGGCGCGGCGTATTTTGTGCGGCAATGCCAGCCCAAATGGCTGGTGCCCATGCACTTTACCGCCCTGCCGCATGGCGCGGCGCTGTTTGCCCGTCAAACCCGCGTGCCCGGTACCAAAATCTGGTTGCCCGAGGAACGCGGCGAAAAGCGCGTGCTTGCATTATAGAAAAGCGCGTGTTGCATGACGGCGGAACCGAAGCGAAGGCGTGTGCGTGTGTGAAAGCGGAGCCGCGACCGAAGCGCATGTTTGCGCGATAGAAACCCGCAACGATGACGCCTGCTTATGCAATAGCGGACCCGCGCCGAGTGTGCTCGCATTGCCGTACTTATTCGAAAGCGGACTCGCGACCGCGTGTGCTTGCATGATATAGTGATAGAAAAGGAATTCACCATGGATATTCAAGCGTTGGAACGCCAACATCGGCGCGCGTTTCAAAAAGCCACCGCTGCCGCGCTTGGTGTTGCGTTGGTTGGCGTTGCGGCTTTGGCTTATCAGATTAGCCTGCTATGGCTGTGGTCCGCCACCCTAACGGGCGGGTTGGTGCTGTGCGCCGCCATGTTTGTTTACCTGTTTTTTGCCCGGCCCTGCCGCGCGTATTTGCGCATGTTGGGCGCCCTGCAAACCGATAAAAACCATACCGAAACCTACCGTTTTTCTAGCCGCTCCACTGACATATCCATGCGGGAGGGCGTAGCCATGCAGGCCGTACATTTTGCCATGGCAGACAACGACGACCAAGATCGTCTGTTGTTTTGGCCCGCAGACTGGCCATTTCCCGCCCTAACGGAAGGTCAGCTTTTGCGGGTGCGTTTTACCGGGCATATCATCATGGAAATCATGGAGCACGAGGAGAAGGCGAATGGATAAAAAAACACAAAATCTGCGGTTGGATTACACCAACATGATGGCCGCCCGCGTGGGCGAAAACGGCTTTGCGCGCGCGGAACTGGAAGCCTTAGCCGTGCGTGCCGCCGAGGCCATGGGCGTATGGAAAACCGAGCGGACGCAGGGGCGTCTGGGCTGGGCCGATCTGCCCACCGGCCAAGCCGAAGTGGTGGCCGACATTCTGGCGTACGCGCAAACCCTGCGCAAACGGAGCATTGAAAACTTTGTGGTGCTGGGCATTGGCGGCTCTTCCCTGGGACCCATCGCCGTGCAACAGGCGCTGAACCACTTGCATTATAACGATTTACCCGCCGATCGCCGCGGGCCCCGCCTCTTTGTGGAGGACAACATCGACCCCATGCGCATGACGGCGCTGCTGGATGTCATTGATCTGGAAAAGACCGTGTTCAACGTCATTTCCAAATCGGGCGAAACCAGCGAGACCGCCGCGCAGTTTTTAATCATTCGGGATCTGCTGCAACAGCGGCTGGGTGACCGTGCCGCCGGGCATCTGGTGGCCACCACCAGCCGTGACTCCGGGTCACTCATCAAAACCGCAACCCGGGAGGGCTATCAATGCTTTTACATCCCGGACGGCGTGGGCGGGCGGTTTAGCGAGCTGTGCCCCGTGGGGCTGCTGCCCGCTGCGGTGTGCGGCATCGACATCCAAGCCTTGCTCGACGGCGCGGCCCATATGCAGGCGCGCTGCGTTTCGGATCATTTATTTGAAAACCCGGCGCTTTTGGCCGCGACGTTGCAGATTAATGCCATGGCGCGGGGCCGGGGTATCCAGGTCATGATGCCCTATTCCGACCACCTGCGCTACATGGCCGATTGGTTTGCCCAGCTATGGGGGGAATCGCTTGGCAAGCGGTACGACACCGCGGGCCGCGAGGTGCGCGCCGGTCAAACGCCGGTCAAAGCCCTTGGTGCCACCGACCAGCACTCGCAGCTTCAATTATATATGGAAGGCCCCTTTGACAAGGTCATCACCTTCATTACGGTGGATGCCTTCGCCAAGGATGTGCGTATTCCGCACAACGGCGTGGGGACGGACAGCCCGGACTTTTTGTGCGGTCACAGCTTGGGCGAGCTGCTCAACACCGAGGCCCGCGCCACAGCCTACGCGCTGGCCGGAGCCGGACAGCCCAACATGACCATCGCCCTGCCCGAAATCACCCCGCACACCGTTGGGCAGCTGCTCTTTTTCTTTGAAATGCAAACCGCGCTGACTGGCTTTATGCTGGGGATTGATCCCTTTGACCAACCCGGCGTGGAACACTCCAAGCAAGCCACCTACGCCCTGCTGGGCCGTCCCGGCTATGAAGAAAAATCCGAACAAATGCAGAGGGAATTGGCCCTTGGGGGTTTGTGTGCAATTTAAGCCGATTACCCAAGCCGACCGGACGCGCGTGCTGACCGTTGCCAAAAGTCCCTTGTATGAAAACGCCGAAATGACGTTTACTAACATGCTGTTGTGGCAAAAGCCCTGGGGGCTGGAGCTTGCCGAGCACAAGGGTGTGCTGTTTTTGCGCACCAACCGCGCCGGGCTGGAGAATTTCTCCTTCCAACCCCTGCTCGACCACACCGCCGACCCCGCGCCCGTCGTGCGGCTGGTTTTGGATAACCTGCGCCAACAGGGGTTTCCGCAAAAGCTGGTGTGCGTCAGCCGCGAGTTTTGCCAGCGCCTCTGCGGCATGACGCCTGACGAGGCTCCAACGCCGCAGGATGCCCCCGGCCGCTGGCCCAACGGTGAATGGCAAAACGATACGCCGTATACCTTTACGCCGGATCGCAGTTTGTTTGAGTACATCTACCCCGTGCCCGAGATGATTGCGCTGGCCGGTCGCCGCTACCACGGCAAGCGCAACCACATCGCGCAGTTTCACAAGGCCGTTCCCTTTGTGTGGCACGACATCACCCCTGAGGATTTTCCCGCCATTCTGGCCTTTGAAGAAGCCTGGCTGCTGGGGCAAAACCAAAGTTTTTCGCTTTCGGCCGAGCGCATGGCGCTGCAAGCCGCGCTGAACAATTTCAAACTCTTGGGCCTGTTTGGCGCGTGGCTGGAAATTGATGGAAAGATGGCGGCCTTCACCATTGCCGACGCCAACAACCCCCGCATGGCGGTCATTCATTTTGAAAAGGCCGACGCCGTGTACCCCGGCATCTACCCCGCGCTCAACCAAATGTTTTTGGAAAAACGCCTCGGCGATGTGCCTTTTGTCAACCGCCAGGAGGACCTCGGCCAAGAGGGCCTGCGCCGTGCCAAGCTTTCTTATCATCCCTGCCGGTTTGGCGAAAAGTATACGCTGGAGCTGAAATAGCGGGGCGCCCGCACGCCAACCGCATGCGTGCCTACCGTGAGCAACGCCACTTCCGACCGCGTGCCCGCCGCCCGCCAACCGCCAATCACGTGCATGCAAAAGACCTGTGCGCCGGTGTGCCGCACGTCAACCGTACGTACGCCGAAATGCGAATGTCACCCGCACGCGCGTCTGCCGTGAGCCAAGCCGCTCGCCAACCACCCGTCCGAAAGGGGGTGTAGCCGTGCTTATCCAACACCCGCGCGACACGCGTGACCTTTTGCCCCTCTGGCTGGCCTGTTTTCCCGAGGACACTCCGGCACAGGCGGCGGCCTTTTTTTCCATGAGCGAGCAGACGTTTTGGGCCATCTATCAGCACGACCAGCCCATCGCCATGCTGCTGACTCGTCCGCATCGCGTGTGGGTTCGGGGCAGAGCCGTGGCGGCGCAAGCCATCGCGGGCGTGTGCACCCACCCGGCGCATCGGGGACGGGGCCTGGCCCACAAGCTTTTGACCCACGCCATTCTAACTGCGAGAGAAGACCACGTGCCTCTGCAGTTTTTAGACACCCATCTGCCCGGCGTCTACACCGGGTGCGGGTTTGCGCGCGCCGCACAGCGGGTTCGGGTTTTGCCTTCCACGCCTTGCGGCACCGCTTCCGGCGCCTTTGCCCAAGCCGCCCCTCAAGTCGGCATTTTACCCCCCAGGCCGTGCGGCAATCCTTTCGACGAGGCGTCCCAAGCCGCCCGGCAGGTCCGCGTTTCACCCTCCGCACCTTGCGGCACCGCTTCCGGCACCTTTGCCCAAACCGCCCCTCAAGTCGGCATAACGCAAAGCGAAAGCGGCGCACCCGCCCCCGGGCAAAGCGCAACGCTGCACACGGAAACCATCGCTGCTAACCGCGCGTCCGTGGCCGCAATGCTTGCCCTGTACGACGCCATGACCGCGCCGTATCATCTGCGCATCCTGCGGGATATCCCCGCCATGCAGCGACGGCTGGCCATGTGGCAGCTGTATGATTTGCCGGTGACGCTGGTGTATGCGGAAACCGCCGTGCCGCAGAATGAAAGGCTCGTGCCCCGCGCGGCAAGCGCCGCGACAGGCGCGGAACCCACGTTGCCCCACACGCAAAGCGCCGCGACGGACGCGGAACTCACATTGCCACGTGCGCAAAACGCCGCGACAGAAACCGAAAAAACCTTGGTAGGCTACGGCGTTTTTGATCCAGATGAAGTTCTGACGGAAGTCGTTTGTACCAGTGAAGAATATCTGCCCGCCCTGCTCGCCAACGGTTCTGCCCTTTTGCCGCCCGATTGGTGCGGCGTGGCCACCGGGAGGCAGGCACCCACCGCGACAGAAATTGCGCCCGGGCAAACGTCAAGCATCGGCAATGCGCAGGACCTGCGCTCCGGGCAAACGCCAAGCATCGGCGGGCCAAACGTTCCCTTCCCCGGCCAAATGTTTCGCGTCAGCGATGTGCAAGCCCTCTGCCAAGACCTGTGCACCGATGCGGATGGCGAGATGCTCCTGCACATTTTGGACTCGGTTTTTGGCGACAGCATCTGGCGGGTTTCCGCCAAAAATAAGCGCCTGACCATGCAAGAAAAAACACCCGAAGCACCCGCCCCAGCGGCCCATCCCGCCGCGCTGACGGACGCGCTCAGCCCAGCGGATCAACCCGCCGCGCGCCAATCTGCGCCCACAGCGCCGGACGCCGACGGGCCTGTGCCGGAACCTCCGCCGATTACCCTCACCATTCAACAGTTCACCCAATGGCTGCTCGGTGCGCCCCATGCGCTCGACGCCCTGCCCCCTGCCGCGCGCAACCCCCTGCTGGTCATGCTTGGCCCGCGCCGGAATTTTTTGTTTGACTGCTACTAGGTACCCACTGAATTTCTTGTTTGGTTTCCCAAAGCAATTGGGCACAATTGATTGCTAAAATTTCCGCACGCCCTCAAGAAAGGACTCCCTATGCCAAACTACGCCCGTGTTTTAATCAAAATCAGCGGTGAAGCCCTGTCGGGCAGTCAGGACATCTACGATCAAGAAAAGCTGCGCTTTGTTGCCGGGGAAATTGTGCAATTGGTGCGCGCGGGCGTGCAATGCGGCGTGGTGGTGGGTGCCGGAAACATCTGGCGCGGGCGGCAAAAGGACTCTGACATGTCCGCCACCGTGGCCGATTACATGGGTATGCTGGCCACCTGCATCAACGCGCTGGCGCTCAGTGAGGCCATACGGCTGGCGGGCGCGCAGGGCAAAGGCTCTGATGCGCGCATCTGCGCAAGCGGGACGCCCTCCGACGCAAGCACCGGTGCCGCCGGCATCGGCCAACCCTTCGGCACGAACGCCAACTCCTCTGACGCAGACGCCGGCCCCGTCACCTGCAAGGTCTATTCTTCCGTAGGCGTGGACGGCATGATGCCCGCGTTTTGCGCCGCTTCGGCCATTGCGGATTTAAACCGCGGGCGGGTGGTGATTGTGGCGGGCGGTACGGGGAGTCCTTATTTTTCAACGGACACCGCCGCCGTACTGCGGGCGTTGGAGCTGGAAGCCGATGCCGTACTAATGGCCAAAAATGTGCCCGGCGTGTTTACTGCCGACCCCAAGCGCGACCCCGCGGCCCGCATGTATCGCGCCATTTCCGCACAAGCCTGTATTCAAAACAACCTGAAAGCGGCCGATCTGGCCGCTATGGCCCTGGTGATGGAGCATAACCTTACCCTGGAGGTTTTTGAACTTTCGCCCGGACTGATGCTGGCCGCCGCCCGGGGGGAGTCCACTGGAACAAGGGTTTCCAACGCCGTGACCGAAGCCATACTGGCATATTGATGCACCAACCAAACACTGGACAAAAGGAGGCGAGGATTTAGCCCCCGGCAGGCGGTGCAGGCCGCGCAGGAATGCGGAATGAGCCTTTCAAGCGGACTTCGCCGCCTGCCGGGGGCAAGACCGCCGACCTTGGTCAGTGTTTGGTTGGTGCATCAATAACACCCCTAGGTAACCGCTGATGAAAGGCTGTGCGCCATCTTCGGCGTCTTTGGTTCCAAGCGGCACGTGGCAAGAGCTTTCATATTTTGTTGCAATATGCGCGTTTTTGCCACGCATCACCCGGAACCAAAATCCGCGCAAATCTGGCGCCCCCATTAAACAGTAGATACCTTGTGCAGACCCGTGACCGTATGACGGCGCGGGATGTGTACGCGCCGTCGCGGCTTGTGCTTTTACAAAAGCCTGAATTCTACAAAGGTTTGAATTTTCATCTGGTTTATGATATGATAATTACGAAATGCGATAATTCTTTTTTCGTGGCAAAACAGGCAAAATTCTTTGCAAATGGCTGAAAAACAAGGGAGGTTTATCCATGGACGTTGTGGAACAATCAGGCCAACGCATGCAAAAAAGCATTGATGTGCTGAAAAACGAAATGGCGACCCTACGAGCCGGGCGGGCCAACCCCCGTCTGCTGGATCGGCTGACCGTTGAGGCCTACGGCACGCCCACGCCGGTGGCGCAGGTGGCCAACGTTTCGGCGCCCGAGCCCCGTATGCTGGTGATTTCACCTTGGGATCCCAAGATGATCAGTATCATCGAAAAGGCCATTCAGACTTCGGATTTGGGTATTAACCCCACCAACGACGGCAAGATTATTCGGCTGGTGATTCCCGAGCTGACCACCGAACGCCGCCGTGATTTGGTGAAGGGCCTGCACAAAATGGGCGAGGACTGCAAAATCGCCATGCGCGCCATTCGCCGCGATGGCATGGAGCATGTTAAAAAGCTAAAAAAAGACGGCGAGTACACCGAAGATGACGTGAAGGATGACGAAACCGCGTTGCAAAAGGTCTTGGATAAGGCCATGGAGCAATGCGATAAGCTCTTGGCCGAAAAAGAAAAAGAGATTATGACGCTGTAAGACCCCGTTACGTGGGCGGCAGCTTTGCGCGGACGGTTCCCCTGCGTGCCAATCAGCACACGATTGGGCCTTTGCGCCAAAGTCTGGGTGCCAGCTGCGGCCAGCGCATAAGAGATGAAACCATGGAAGAAAAAACCCTGATCGGCCAACGCCTAGACGCCGCAACCCAAGCTGTTTCGGCCATGGGAATGGCTTGCCTTGTGGAGCAAATTCGCCCTCAGGGCAACAAGCACGCCGACTGGACGGGGGAGTGGCGCGTGGTTCGCGCGGTATACCGGGATGGCGAGGTTACCCTAACGGCGGCCCCCTTTTTGCCGGGGCTTTGAGGGCCGAAACGGTTTTTTGCTGGGGCTATCGTGCCAGAATGGCTTTTTGCTGGGGTTGGCGGGCTGAACGGCCTCTTGCTTGGGCGGGGTTTTGAGGGTTGCGCAGCTCTTTGTTGGGGCTGTCAGGCTTTTTGCCAGACTTTCGGTTCCTGTCGCGTCGTGCGTGTTGCTACCACCAGTCGCTTCATGCATGCGTCTGCCGCCAGTCGCGCCGTGCCGCGCATACTGCCGGCACAAAAAAATCGACCCGGGCCGTCGGCTATTTGGGCCAAGCGGCCCTTTGCTATGCGGCAAACGAATGATTTGGCGTGTTTTTGCTTGAAAAGGCGAATTCTGGTTTTTCCTCCCCGCCTGCGAGCGGAGGGGTAAAAAAGCCCTTTGCCTTGGTGGCGTGCTTAAAATGGGAGCGTAGTATGATGGAAAATTTGCCTACCCACGTGGCCATGATTATGGATGGCAATGGCCGCTGGGCCAAAAAGCGCTTGCTGCCCCGCAGCGCCGGTCACAAGGCGGGGGTTGAGGCCCTGCGCCCGCTGATTACCACCTGCGACGAGCTCGGCATTGCCGCGCTGACGGTGTATGCCTTTTCCAGCGAAAACTGGCAACGCCCGCGCGAGGAAGTCGGCGCGCTGATGACCCTGCTGCTGGAGTTTTGCCGCGTGGAAGTCGCCAAGCTGCACAAGAAGAATGTGAGGATTCGAATCATTGGCGACTGGCGTCAAGCCCCGGCGGCGGTGGTATCCGCGCTGGAAAACGCCGTGACCACCACGCAAAACAACACCGGATTGCAGCTTTCCATTGCCTTTGGCTATGGGTCGCGCATGGAGCTGGCCCGCGCGGCCGCCCTTCTGGCCCAGGAGGCCGTGGAAACCGCCTTGCGACAACACGCCCCCCACGCCCTTCCGCAAAATGGCACCGGGCAAAGCGTCCTGCCGCAAGCCGCCTCGCCAGTGGACAATGAAACCGGCACCGCAAAAGAGGCCGTGGAAAAATCCCTGCGGCCCCAGGACATCACCCCCGAGCACATAGAAGCCCGTCTTTACACTGCCGCGCTGCCCCCGGTGGATTTGCTGATCCGCACGGGCGGCGAGCTTCGGCTTAGCAATTTTTTGTTGTACCAGGCCGCCTACGCCGAGCTGTGGTTTACCCCCATCCTCTGGCCGGATTTCGGCCCTGCGGCTTTTCGCCAGGCGCTGGAGGACTACGCCGGACGCCAGCGGCGATTTGGCAAGGTGTCGCCATAGCATAAGCCGACAGAAGCGCTGGACATTGTCGGCGCGGAGCGTTTCTCGCCGTCTTGGCCCAGCCCGCACGCCGGAAGAATCAGCAAATTCTCCGCAAAAAAGGAGTCCTCATGCGTTATGTAACCGCCGCCATTTTAATCGTGTTGGTCGTCACCCTGCTGGCCTTTGCCATGCCGCTGGTGCCATGGCTGGTTGTTTTGATTTGCATGATTGGCGTTTGGGAAATGTGCACCGCGCTCAAGACCGCCAAGCAACCCGCCATTCGTTGGCTGGCGCTGGCTGTCCCCCCGCTACTTTTGGGCGGGTATCAGCTGTTGGGCGTGCGGGGCGCGGCCACAGCACTAGCGGGGCTGGTGCTGGCCACGACGGCCACGCGGGTTTTTCGGCCAAAACTGCCCTTGTCGGCGGTTACTTCCACCCTTTCGACATGGCTCTACCCCACGCTACCTCTGCTGAGCATTGCGGTGCTGGCCATGTGCCAACCGATGGAAAAAGCCCGTGCACTCCTGATTTTAGCGATTACAGCCTCAGCGGTCTCGGATACGGCGGCCATGTTTGGCGGCATGCTCTTGGGCCGCCATAAGCTGTGCCCGGCGGTTTCGCCCAAAAAAACCGTCGAGGGCTTCATCGCCTCCTTTGTGGGCGGCGCGGCGGGCGCGACGGCGGCGGGATGGATTATTCTCAACCCCATGGGCGTTGCCTTTGAGGCGGTCGGCGGGGTGCCGCCCCTCGTCTGGATGTGCCTGTTTGGCCTGATTTCCGCCGGGGTCACCGCGCTGGGCGATCTTTCGGCCTCGGCATACAAGCGCGCGGCCGGCATCAAGGATTTTGGCAACCTACTGCCCGGTCATGGCGGCATCTTGGATCGCCTAGACGGCATCATGTGGAGCAGCTGCGCGCTGCTGCTTTTGACCGTTTGGCTTGGGTGGTGACGGCTCAGGCGGAACGCTTCACGCCAGCAACACAGTAACGACCTTCTTGCTTCATGCGGGAAGGGCGAACGAGGTAACAGACATGCTGTCTTCTACTTTCCCGCGCCGCATCGCCATTTTCGGTTCTACTGGCTCCATCGGCACACAGGCGCTGGATGTGTTGTCCGGGCTGGAGGGCTTCCGTGTGGTTGCGCTGGCCGCGGGCTCCAACGTCAAATTATTGACCGAGCAAGCTGCGCAATGGCGCGTGACCAATCTGATTTTGGCCAATGCCGACGCCGCAAAAGCCCTGCCCGGGGCGCGGTTCGGCTGTGAGGCCATGCAAGAAACGGCGGCCTCGCCCGATGTGGATGACGTACTGGTGGCCATTTCGGGTGCGGCGGGTGTGGCGATTTCCATGGCCGCGGCGCGCGCCGGCAAGCGCATTTTGTTGGCCAATAAGGAAACCTTGGTTTGCGCGGGTGCGCTTTTTATGCAAACGGTGCGCGAAAACGGCGCGGAATTGCTGCCCGTGGATAGTGAGCATTCGGCCATTTTTCAGTGCTTGCAGGGACAGCCCCCGCCCAAACGCTTGGTGCTGACGGCCTCAGGCGGGCCGTTTTTGGGCAAAACGCGCGAAGAGCTGCGGCACGTCACCTTTGAGCAAGCCATGGCCCACCCCACGTGGCGCATGGGCTGGAAGATTACGCTGGACAGCGCCACCCTGCTGAACAAGGGCATGGAGCTGCTGGAAGCCTGCGTGTTGTTTGATCTGCCGCCCGAGCGGGTGGAGGTGGTGGTGCATCCGCAGAGCATCCTGCATTCGGCGGTGGTTTTTGAGGATGAGTCCATGATTGGCCAGCTGGGTTGGCCGGACATGCGGCTGCCCATTCAGTACGCGCTAACCTACCCCGCGCGGTGCGCCTCGCCCCAACGTGCGTTGCATTTGGCCGAGCTGGGCAACATAAGCTTTCAAAAGCCGGACGAGGACACCTTTCGCTGTCTGGCACTGGCCCGGCAGGCGTATGCCGCAGGCGGCGTGGCGGGTGCCGTGTACAATGCGGCGGGCGAGGGCGCGGCACAGGCATTTCGCCAGGGCGCAATTGGGTTTTTGGACATTGCCGATTGCGTGCAAAGTGCGCTGGTGCACGCGCCAACCCTGCCACTGACGCTGGAAAACATGATAAAGGCCGACACCTGGGCACGGGCCCATGTGGCCGAAAAAGCCAAACAAGAAAAGGGGAATGCGTAATGGCATTTACATTTTTGGGCACCGTCGGGGGCATTGCTGCGGCCATTTTGATGCTGATGGTCATCATTATGCTGCACGAGTTGGGACACTTTTTGTTCGGCAAGTCGCTGGGCTTTCATATCGAGGAATTTTCCGTTGGATTTGGCCCCAAGCTGTGGCAAAAGAAAAAGGGCGGCACGCTGTACACCCTGCGCGCACTTCCCATCGGCGGGTACTGTAAGTTCGACGGCGAGGACGAAGAGGCCGCGGCCCAAAACCCCCGCGCGTTTAACAATCGCCCGGTGTGGGCGCGATTTTTGGTGCTCGTCGGCGGCGGACTTGGCAATTTGCTTGCAGCGTTTTTGGCCGCCGTGATTTTTTTCGCGGGGTGGGGCGATCCGCAGATGACCCTGCCGTATGTTGCGAGCGTGGTGGAAAACTATTCGGCAGAGGCGGTTGGCGTGCAACCCGGCGATTTGCTCGTGGAGTTCGAGGGCCTGTCCATTGACACCACCAACACCTACAACCGCCATTTTCAAGCCCTGATTGATGACGGAACCCTGCAAGAGGGCGACACGGTCAGCTTTAGGGTTCAGCGGGATGGCGAGGTGCTTGCCTTTGAGCCCGAACTACGCCTAAGCGAGAACGGCGAAAGGCTGATGGTTGGGTTCTCCTTTGACCCCAATCACAACGTTCGCATGGGTCCGGTGGCGGTGGTGACGCGCGCCGGCGAGTTGGTGGCGGAAACCATCACGGGTACGCTGGCGGCGCTGCGGGATCTATTTTTCCGTGGCAATTTTGAAAATTTAGGTGGCATTGTGGGCGTGGTTGCCGAGGTGCAAAAAGGCTTGCAACAGTTTGGCGCAAAGACGATCTTTCTATTTTCCGTCGCCATTTCCGCCGGCGTGGGGCTGTTTAACCTGCTGCCCCTCCCCGCGCTGGATGGCGGGCGTATTTTGCTGCTGCTCATCGAGGGCATCCGCCGCAAACCCTTGCCTCGTAACATTGAAGCCGGCATCCACGCCGTGGGCATGCTGGTGCTTTTGGCGGTGTCGGTGGTGTTGGTGTTTTTCGATGTTTTTCGGCTGATATAGACTCTGCGTGCGCACACGGTGTTGACATTGTAATTATTTTGGCTCATAAGATGACACACAAGGAGGTGCTCCATGGCTACCACAAACATCAACATTCGGACGAATAGCGAGGTCAAGACACAAGCACAGGATGTGCTTTCTAAGCTGGGTTTGGAAGGAGGCGTGAATGAATTCTACCGAATTGTTCGCGAAAACGGGTTTGCCCTGTTAGAAATAATCAAAGGGCACTTGGTTGTCTTGGAAACGCTGCCCTTTCACCATCGCGATCCTTTCGTCCGGCTACTTGCCGCAACCGCAATCGCAGAGGATTTGACGCTTTTGACCGCAGATGAACGGTTGGGGACCTATGCCGGGGAAAATCTGCGCATCGCCCTAACCTGACGATACTCCTTAACCATCGGTTGATACAGAATAGATATGGGAGCTTTCCATGCCAAAAAACCTCACCCGCCGCGTACAGGTTGGTGCCCTGCCAATTGGCGGCGGTGCGCCTGTCTCGGTGCAAACCATGCTGAACACCAAAACCACGGATCTGGCGGCTTGCGCGGCTCAGGCTGAAGCGGCACGCATGGCCGGGTGCGATATTTTGCGCGTGGCGGTTCCCGATGAAGAGGCCGCGCGCGCCTTGGCGGGGTTGGTCAAAACCGTTTCGCTGCCCGTGGTGGCCGACATTCATTTTGATCATCGCTTGGCCCTTTTGGCCGTGGACGCCGGAGTGGCTAAGCTGCGCATCAATCCGGGCAACATTGGCGGTGCCGAGCGGGTGCGCGCGGTGGCACAGGCGGCCATGGGGGCCAAAATCCCCATTCGCATCGGGGTTAACGGCGGTTCGCTGGCGCGTCATTTGCTGAAAAAATTCGGAGGCCCAACCCCGCAAGCCATGGTGGAAAGCGGGCTGGAGCACGCCCGGTTGCTGCAAGAAAACGGCTTTGAAGATATCGTAATTTCGCTGAAATCTTCCAGCGTTTTGCGTACCGTGGAGGCCTATCAACTGATGAGCCAAACCTGCGACTTCCCCCTGCACATCGGTGTCACCGAAGCCGGAACGCTGCAAACCGGACTGGTGGCCAGCGCGGCGGGCCTGGGGATTTTGCTGTCACAGGAAATCGGCGACACCCTACGCATCTCGCTGTGCGCCGACCCGGTGGAGGAGGTTCGCGCGGGGGTGGCGCTGCTGCGGCATCTGGGCTTGCGGCCTCCTGGTGCGCGTGTGATTGCTTGCCCAACCTGCGGCCGTTGCCGCGTGGACGTGCAAAAATGGGCCGTCGAGGTGGAAACCGCGCTGCAACAGGTGCAGGTGCCCATCACGGTGGCGGTGATGGGGTGTGCGGTCAACGGCCCCGGCGAGGCCCGCGAAGCCGACGTAGGTCTGGCGGGCGGCGACGGCAAGGCCCTGCTCTTCTGCCACGGCGAAACGGTGGGTAGCGTAGACGAAAAGGACGCCGTCAAAGCGTTGCTGGCGCTGGTTGATGAGGCTTTGCAGAGGAAGGCAGGGGGATAGAAGGGCGCCGCGAGGTAAAATGTCCTGTGGGACAACGAAGGCTGCTGGTTTATGCGTAGTGGTTAATAATGGCGGGGGTCGCCAGTTTTTTGGAGGTATCCTTTTCCATGGATCAAACGTGGCGGCAGAGCCTTGAAGGCAAGGTTGACGGCGCGGTTTTGGATCGCATTCAGCAGCTGCACTGCGTATTGCACGGAAGCACGGCGCAGGTTTCGGTGCAAGCCGAGGCGGCGCTTTCCGAGCAGCAGCAGGCCATGCTGGGGGCGGCGCTTCGGCGCAGCTTGCCCGCCGGGCTAACGGTTGTCCTAACGGTGCGGTATGCCGCGCTCAAGGAGCAATTTTGCCAAAATCCGCAATCGCTTTGGCCCGTGCTGGTCAGGCATTTGCAAGCCCACCACCCCGCCGCTGGACGCATGTTAACCGAGACAAACTGCCGTTTTTCGGGCAATTGCCTCAGCCTTGCGTTGCCCCCGCTCGCCCACGCCTACCTCACCCAACATCAACATGCCGCAACCATTTCTGCGGCCGTTTCCACCCTGTTTGATCTCTCGTGCAGCGTAGAGCTGCTGGCCGCGCAAGCACCCCAGGCGCAAATCGGGCGTGAATCCAAAACATCCACAGGGGAACAAAAAGAAGCCGCGCCCACAAAAGAGCAAGTGTCGCCCCCGGCGCAACACAATGCCCCGCCGGACACATCCGTTTCGCCAGCGGAGCCGCTTGGTGCAACGGATGCCGCCTTTCCGCAAGCGCATGCGACGACCCCGCAGGATACCGCCTTGCCACAAGTGTATCCAGCGGCCCCGTCGTGGGATGCCGCCCCGGGGGAACCGCCCGCCCTATGGGACACGGAAGCGCTGCAAGACACCCAAGCCTCGCCGTGGGACGCCGATTTGTTGCAGGATCCACCGCCCGGGATATTGGACGGCGCCGACGCACTGCCGGACAACCAAGCCGTGCCATGGGATGACACTTTGCCGCAGGAAGGGCACCCCGTCCCATCGGACGCCGGTTTATTGCCGGATGCGCTGCCCGCGACAGGGAACGACGCGCCCGCCGCAGACGAATTACCGGGGCCGAATGCCGCGCCCGCGCAACGCGACGTTGCCGAATTGCCGGTGCCGAATGCTGACGCCGCACCTCCCGTCGCACCCGCGCGCCCCGGCGCAGAATTGCCGGCGTCGAGCGCCTCCCCGCAGCCCGCGCACGAATTGCCAGCGCCCAATGCCGAGCCCGCGCAACCCTACGCGGCAACGCCGGCACCCGCCGCCACGCCCCCGGGTGTTCCCTTTGGTCCCGCTACGCCCCTTGACATCCCCAAATTGCCGGACGACAGCCCCACGCTTTGGGCAGATCCGCTTGAGTTTTATGGAACCAAATCGAAAAAAACGAAGGATCAAAAGCCCCGTCGAGAGCTGGAGACCGCGGTGGAGGGTGATCGGCTTTTTGGGCGTATGCCGCGTGGTGAGGTCATTCCCATTGCGGAGGTTTCCGAAGATTCCGGCTATGTAACGGTGCGCGGGCGGTTGGTGACCCACTCGGCGCGGCCCCTGCGCAATCCGCGCAGTGAAATCAACAACCAACTGCTGCTGATGGACATCAGCGACAAGTCTTCCTCGATTTCGGTACGGGCGTTTGTCAGCCAAGAGGTACTGGACACCTTGGACAAGAAGGCCAAAAACCCCTTATGGCTGGCCATTCGCGGCAAGGTAACCATGGATGCCCAGCGCGGCGAGCTCTGCTTGATGTACCCCGATGTGGCCGTGGTGCCCTCGCCGCCCCTGCGCGCCGACCGCGCCGGGGAAAAGCGCGTCGAGCTGCATTTGCATACCAAAATGAGCGCCGAGGATGGTTTTGTGGACATCACCCGGCTGTTTGCGCTGGCCAAGGAAATGGGGCATGAGGCCCTTGCCATTACGGATCACGGCGTGGTGCAGGCCTTCCCCGAGGCCTACGACGCGGCGTGTAAAACCGGGGTTCAGCTGGTGTATGGCATGGAGGGCTACCTGACGGACGATGGCAAAACCAATCACCATATCGTGTTGTTGGTAAAGGATAAAAAGGGCCTGAACAACTTGTATCGGTTGGTTTCCGCCGCGCACTTGCATCATTTCTATCGGCGTCCCCTCATCCCGCGCGAACTGCTTTGCCAACACCGCGAGGGCCTGCTTTTGGGTTCGGCGTGCGAGGCGGGCGAGCTTTTCTCGGCCCTGCTTCACAATGATCCGCAGGAAAAAATTGATGAAATCATTGATTTTTATGATTTTATGGAAATTCAGCCGGACGGCAACAACGCCTTTTTGCTGCGCGAAAACCACCTGCCCGACCTTGAGGCGCTACATGCCATCAACCGTCGCATTTTGGCGCTGGCCGATGCCGCAGGTAAGCCCACCGTGGCCACGGGCGACGTGCATTTTCTCGAACCTGAGGACAGCCAATACCGCGAAATCTTGATGACCACTAAGGGGTTCCCCGACGCCGCGCTTCAGGCACCCCTGTTTTACCGCACCACCGAGGAAATGATGGGCGAGTTTGCGTGGCTTGGGGCCGACGCCCACCGCGTGGTGGTGGAAAACCCCCGTACGCTGGCCGAACAATGCCAAAGCTTTCCTCCCTTTCCCGACGCCGACGATCGCTACAAGCCCGAAATTGCCGAGGCAGACGAGGCCCTGCGCGTTCGGGCGTGGGATACCTGCCACGCGCGGTACGGCGAACAGCCGCCCGATTTGGTGCGCGAGCGGCTGGAAAACGAGCTGGCGCTGATCATTGACCACCGGTTTGGCACGTTGTATTGGATTGCCATGCAACTGGTGGACCGCTCCAATGCCGATGGCTATGTGGTGGGCTCGCGCGGGTCGGTGGGCTCGTCCTTTGCCGCCACCATGGCGGGGATTTCCGAGGTCAACCCCCTGCCTGCGCACTATCGCTGCCCCGCATGTCGTCACACGGATTTTGCGGTGGATCTCTTGACCCATCCCACCGGCCCAGATCTTCCCGAGGCTGATTGCCCGCATTGCGGCACCCCCCTGCTGCGCGAGGGGTACGACATTCCGTTTGAGGTTTTTTTGGGCTTTGGCGGCGAAAAGGTGCCGGATATCGACCTCAACTTCAGCGGCGATTATCAATCTACCATGCACCAATATTCCCAAACCCTGCTTGCGGGCTTCGGCGGCGAGGTCTATAAGGCGGGCACCATCGGCACACTGGCCAGCAAAACCTGTTATGGGTACGTCAAAAAATATCAGGATAGCAGAGGCATCGGCTACCTGCCCTCCGCTGAGATCAACCGCATGTTGTCGGGGATGCTGGGCGTCAAGAAAAGCTCCGGCCAGCATCCGGGCGGCATGGTGGTGGTGCCCAAGGGGGTGGATGTCTACGACTTTACCCCGTTGCAATATCCCGCTGACGACAAGACGCGGGGCATGATCACCACGCATTTTGATTTCAATTCCATGAAGGAACGCCTGATTAAAATCGACATTCTGGGTCACGATTACCCTACGATGTTTCATATGCTGCAATCGCTGACCGGGGTTTCCGAGGTGCCCGACTGCCACCCGGCCGTGATGCCGCTCTACCTTAGCACCGAGTCGCTTGGTGTTACACCCGAGCAAATCGGCACGCCGATCGGCACCCTGGGGCTGCCCGAATTCGGCACGCAATTTGTGCGCGGCATACTCGCTCACACCAAACCCACCACCATGGACGAGTTGATCCGCATCATGGGGCTGTCGCACGGGACGGCGGTTTGGCTGGGCAACGCCAAGGATCTCATCGACAGCGAAACAGCCACCCTGCGCTCCTGCGTGTGTAACCGCGATGATATTTTTCTGTTTTTGCGAGACAAAATTCCCCCGCTGGACGCCTTTTTTATCATGGAATCCGTGCGCAAGGGGTATGGGCTGGTTTTGAAAAAACAGGGCGATATGCAACCCGCAATGGAAGCCGCGGGCGTGCCGGATTGGTTTATTGAATCCTGCAAAAAAATCCAATACATGTTCCCCAAAGCCCACGCCACGGCGTATACCATCATGGCCAACCGCCTGGCGTATTTTAAGCTTTTTCACCCCGCGGCCTTCTATGCCACGGTGTTTACCGTGCGGGGCGATTTTGATTATTTTCAAGCCATTGTGCCCGTTGAGCGCCTGCGCGAGCAGTTCACTACCCCCACCTTTGGCGCGCCGCAGGGCGAGGCCTCCGCTACTGAGGAAAAGGAACAAGTTTCCCTGCAGATTGTGCTGGAAATGCGCTCGCGCGGGATTGAACTTTTGCCCGTGGATGTGTACACCTCGGCCGCCGAGGCGTTCGGCGTGGAGGCGGACGGCATTCGCCCACCGCTGACCTCGCTGCCCGGCGTTGGACCCTCCGCTGCACAAAGCATCGTGGGGGCGCGCGAGGCGGGCCGGTTCATCTCAAAACAAGATATGACCGAACGCGCAAGGGTCAGCAAATCTGTGCTGGAGCTGCTGGAAAAAGCCGGCTGCCTCACCGACATGCCCCAGCAAAATCAGTTGAGTTTGTTTGACGCGTTGGAATGAGGGCTGTACCCAATTCTTGGAAAATCAAGGAGTTAACGGCCACAGCTCCTCAAAACGCGGGAATGTCCAATCATCATCACGCGTTAACCGCTCCTATGGGGACTTTGTTGAGCGTTTGACGACCGTACGGCTTTCCCCCGCTCCGCGAGACTGTTGCCGCGTACCCCGGAATTAGGGTGGTGCGCCCCTTGACGCACGTCGCATGGCCGATGTATAATGAAGTGAAACAAGAGGCGCTGCGAAACTCGAAAATGGATACCATCGAAGAAGCAAGCGAACACAAAACAAAAAACCAAGTACGAAAGGAAGAACTATCCCATGTTGACACACAAAGCTCTGCGCAAAACAGCGGCGGCATTTTTGCTGACCATACTGCTGTTAACGGCGCTGCTGCCCACCGGTTTGATGTCGGTATCGGCGGGCGGGGCTACGTTGCCTACGCACATTCGAATTAATCTGACCTCCTCCACGTGGCCGCTGGATCCTATTTTGGCACTGCCATCGGCTGCCATTGGCGGGTTTGGTACGCTGACGTATCCTAATGCTGCCTATGCGGGTAACTTGGAAACCTTGGTGTTTTCAGGTGCCGGCGGTAGCGCCGACACCTTTTGGACGCAAAACGATCTTTATCTTGCCCTAACCGGCATTGATATCGATTCCACCACCCTGTATGATGGTGCTACGGATACACTGGGCCTGGTGTCCGATGACGCCCGGTACGACATCATCGAATACCCGGGCAAGGGCATTGTTTTCCACATTGGCACCTTTCCCGTGCCTCCTGCCGAGAATTTCGGATATTTCTCTACGGCCATTATCGATCTGGCAACCCTTGGCGCGGCCGCCGGCGATGTGCAAGGCGTTTTGTCGATGCATATGGGTCTGTTTTATGCCGATCCCTTCGCAGAAGAGGCTACGGCCTCGCCTACAGCGATCATCACAGCTTCGCCTACAGCGATGATCACGGCCTCGCCTACGGTTGAAATTACCGCCTCACCGACAGCTGAAATTACAGCGTCCCCCACGGCGCTTATCACCGGCACACCGACGACCGCCCCCACCAGTACGCCAACCCATGGCCCGGACGATCATACCACAGATTGCATTCTGATGGGCGACGCCTCCTTGGATCAGGTGTTGGATATTGACGACATTTTGGCGGTTCGCGGCGATATGTTCGGCACGGAGCCTTTGACCGGCCGTGCGTTATACGCCGCCGATATCTTCAAAAACGGTCTGATCGACATCGATGTCATTCTGGCCATCCGCAGCCATATGTTCGGATTTTCCGAGCTGCCTTGGGAATGTGGCGTGACGGATATTCCCACCGCACCGCCCTCGCCGGGACAGAGTGTGACGGCCGGTCCCTCGGCGACAGCGGCAATCACTGCCGGTCCTTCGGGTTCGCCGGCAATCACGGCTACCCCAACGGAGGTTCCCGTACCTACCCCGACTAAAACACCCCGGCCCACGTCGGCACCAACTGAAATCGGCGCCCCATGGCCGACGAAATCGCCCATGCCCGCCCCTACCACCACG
>JGI994J12354_10001964_pt1 | contig 20599 bp, 18 predicted proteins | sample IntmicLarv3ML3BL_FD_12354 | JGI IMG/M metagenome (IMG submission 12354)
CCCGCCGCACGCACAGCAAACCAGCCACGGGCCTGGGCGCCAAAGCACATCAGCGGGAGCTGGCTCTCCCGGTACCAGCCAAGCTCCACGTCATTCATCGGACAATGGGTGAGATCCCCTGTAATCGACGCGGTGGTCTGGGCCAGGCCGAACAGAAGCTGGGAGCAGAGAATGGGCTCAAATCCATTCTCCAACGCAAACATATTCGCCTGAATAATGCGCCCAACCGTCCAGTTTGATACCCCCACCGCGCGGGTCTTGCCGGATTTTACCAACCCGGACAGAGCGGGCACGATTTTCTCCACAGGAATGCGCACATCGTCCCGGTGCAGCAGATGCAGGTCAGAATATTCCTGTTCCATAAAGGACAAGGATTCCGTCAGATCCCGCTCAATCTCCTCCGGTGACAGGCGCGAGGTGATCCATGTATCCGCCGCATTGTGGCTCCCCTTGCTTACGATGACAATGCTATCCCGAGCGATGCCTCGGCTCTTGATCCATTTCCCCAGGGCGCGATCCGCGCCACCATCGTTGTAGAGCCGTGCGGAATCAAACGTGTTGCCGCCAAGCTCCATATAGCGGTCCATCACCGAAAAGGCCGCTGCCTCTGTCGCGGGATCGCCACGCTTGGAATCTCCAAGCGCCAGCCAGGACAACTCCAGGCCATCCTTGACGCGGATTTTTTTCATTTTGGCATTCACTCCATCACTGATTAATAGGCTTTTGCGAAATACATTACTTTATCCGCTTTCTTGCCGCAAACAACACAGGTGTCTCCGCAGGACGTCTGGTCAAAGGGCATGTTGCGCGTGGTGGCGCTCAGCTCCGCCTTGACCTTTTCCTCGCACTTGTCGTCACCGCACCACATGCCCAGGGCAAAGCCGCCGTTTACCGCCGCCTTCAGCTCGTCATAGGTATGCACCACAGCAGTGTGTTCCTCCCGGAAGGCCATCGCCTGCTCAAACATGGTGCGCTGTACATCCTGCAATAGCGCCGCAAGTGCCTCCGTCAGCCCTTCCATGGGCAGCGTCAGCTTTTCAAAGGTATCCCGCCGCGCAACGGTGACCTGTCCAGCCTCCAGATCCCGGGGACCGACTTCTACGCGAACCGGCACGCCCTTGAGTTCCCACTCGTTAAACTTCCACCCGGGGGATACGGTATCCCGGTCATCAAACTTCACACGCAGGCCCGCAGCGGAGAGCTGGTCGGCAATTTTCTTTGCCCCCTCCAGCACGCCCTCTTTATGCTGGGCAATGGGGAGCACAACGGCCTGGATCGGCGCGATGTTGGGGGGCAGGCGCAAACCGCGCTCATCGCCATGGGTCATGATGATGGCGCCAATCAGCCGCGTGGACACGCCCCAGCTCGTCTCATGGGCATATTCCAGCTTGCCCTCCCGGGAGAGGAAACGAACCTCAAAGGGCTCGGAGAAATTGGTACCAAAGTTATGCGTGGTGCCTGCCTGCAGGGCTTTTCCGTCCTGCATCATGGCTTCCATGCTGTACGTTGCCCGGGCGCCTGCGAACTTTTCACGCTCGCTCTTTTTCCCTATATAGACGGGAATTGCCAACACGCTCTCCGCCACCTCGCGGTACACGTCCAGCATGAGCAGCGTCTCCTCCTGCGCCTCCTCAGCCGTTTCGTGGATGGTATGGCCCTCCTGCCACCAGAATTCCGATGTGCGCAGGAACGGACGCGTGGATTTCTCCCAGCGCATCACGGAGCACCATTGGTTATATTTCATGGGGAGATCCCGCCAGCTCTGCAACCACTTGGCGTACATCGTGCAGAAAATCGTCTCGCTCGTGGGACGGATGGCCAGGCGCTCCGGCAGCGTTTCGTCGCCGCCCTGCGTCACCCACGCCACCTCCGGCGCAAACCCTTCGACATGCTCTGCTTCCTTCAGCAGCAAACTCTCGGGGATCAGCATGGGCATGGACACGTTTTCATGGCCGGTGGCCTTAAACCGCTGATCCAGCTCCTGCCGGATGCGTTCCCAGATGGCGTTGCCGTACGGCTTGAGCACCATGGTGCCGCGCACAGGCCCGTAATCCACCAGATTCGCCTGAAGGATTACGTCCGTATACCACTGGGAAAAATCCTCGTTACGGGGGGTAATGTGCTGAACAAACTCCTGGTCTTTTTTCTTGGCCATGGGTACCAACCTCCCTGCATAAAAATAGCCCGCGCCCCACTGCTGGGACGAAGGCGCGCTTCGCGGTACCACCCGGCTTGACACGCCACTGGCGCGTCCGCTCTTGGCCTATATCGTGGCCATACGGCTCCACGATCATGACAGACCGGAAGGCGGCCTTGGTGCCCGCGCGCGCTCGCAGCCTTGGCGCACACTCTCTGTACGGGGCAAACCCGCCCATTCTGTCCATGGAGGACGTGTCATTATACAACAGAAAGCAGCGCCGTGTAAAGAGGGCTATGGCTTTTCCTTTCCCGCCGGTGTATACTGTTTTCATGTCTACATTGCCGGAACAATTTTCCAGCGTCTCCCTTACGGCGCTCCCACCCGAGGAAAGGCCCGCGCTCCTGCATGCCCTGACAGAGGGCAGGGCCGCACGGGGCCTTCGGCTACGGCCAGGCGTCTCCCTCCCCACCATTCAGGCGGCGCTTGGGGGCACGTATGACCCAATCCCTTGGGCACGGGACGCCTATTATATCGCTGCCGATTCCCGGGCGGGTAGCCACCCACTGCACGCAGCAGGCGCATATTACCTGCAAGAACCCAGCGCCATGGCTGCCGTGGGCCTCCTGGACGTACAGCCTGGCCAGCGGGCTCTGGATCTGTGCGCCGCACCAGGAGGAAAAAGCACCCAGATTGCGGCGTTGCTCCGGGGCGAGGGCGTACTGGTTTCCAACGAACCCGTTCCCCAGCGGGCGCGGGTGCTCTCCCAGAACATTGAGCGCATGGGTGTGGCAAACGCCGTGGTCGTCAGCGAAATGCCGGACAAGCTGGCCGCGCGCTGGGGCCCGTGGTTTGACCGCGTGCTGGTAGATGCTCCGTGCTCAGGCGAGGGCATGTTTCGCCGGGATCCAGACACCCGAGCGGAATGGACAGCCCAATCACCGCAAGGATGCGCTGCGCGGCAAATGCACATTCTGGATTCTGGCGCGGCGCTCTTACGGCCTGGAGGCGTGCTTGTATATTCTACCTGCACCTTTAACACCATTGAAAACGAAGGCGTGGTGGAAGCCTTTCTACAGGGCCACCCCTCTTTTTTACTGGAGGAAACTGCACGCCTATGGCCCCACAGGGTGCGAGGCGAAGGCCATTTCGTGGCGAAGCTGCGCAAGATGGGCATGATGGATGCCTTACCCCAGCCGCAAAGCGAAAGGATACCCCTGGGCTGTTTTCTTCCCGAGCTTGGCAGCGTCACCGTACCGGGCCGCCATGTTCCTGTTGGGAGCCGCCACTGGGCCATGCCCTTGGAATCTCCTCCCCTGGACGGCATACGGGCTCTGCGCACAGGGTTGGCGCTCTTTGAGCAGCGGGGGCATATTTACCTCCCGGATCACGCGTTGGCAATGTCGCAGCCCGCAAAGTGCTGGCCCTTCTCCCATGAGGTAAACGACGTCCAAGCACAGGCTTTCCTGCGCGGAGAAACATTGGCCGCCCCCGGCGCGCCCAAGGGCTTTACGGTCATCACCTATGGCGGCCTTTGCCTGGGATGGGGCAAATGCGTGGATGGCGTGCTGAAAAACCATCTGCCCAAGGGCCTTCGCATCCATACATAGGAAAAGCAACCAATGGTTGTCAAAGCGCACGCAACAGGTGGTGGCATCAAAACATGCCTTGCTGTATGATTGTACCAGGAGGTGATTCCCATTCATTTTCAAGAGCGACTGTATCTTCTGCGCAAGCAGGCCGGGCTTTCCCAGGAGGGTTTGGCGGACATCATCGGCGTTTCCCGCCAGGCCGTGCAGAAGTGGGAAACCGGTGCCGCGTCACCGGATCTTTCCAACCTAGCTGCGTTGTGCGATTATTTTGAGGTCACCATGGATTATCTTGTACGCGGGGAGGACATGCCGAAAGCCCCGGCGCACATCCCCTTCCGCGCCGATTATGAGTATACCAGCAAGCGTACCTTCATGGGCCTCCCCCTGGTGCATATCCATCTGGGGTACGGCCTGCGCCGGGCAAAGGGCATTATTGCCATCGGAAACATCGCTACAGGCGTGGTCGCCATCGGCGGTATGTCTGCCGGCATTTTTTCTCTCGGCGGCCTTAGCCTTGGCATCTTTGCCCTGGGTGGGGTCTCCCTTGGCGCACTGGTGGCCTTTGGCGGTGTTGCCTTCTCCCTGCTCCTCTCCCTAGGCGGCATCGCATGCAGCCTTGGAAACGCTCTGGGTGGGCTGGCGATTGCGGGCCGGAACGCTTTTGGCGGACTTGCCGTTTCCGAGCAAGTCGCTATCGGTGGCAGGGCAATTGGCGGGCTGGCCCTGTCCCAGGAAGAGCTCACCTCCATGGGTTCTGAAGAAGCGGTTCGCCAGATCCTTGCCGCCTATCCAAATACACCCCAGTGGGTTCTCACCTTGGCACGGCTTCTTTCCTAGGGCACCGCTCACATAAAAAGGAGAAGGCTGATTGCCATCACCAACATACCGGCAATCAATCCATAGATGGACAAATGATGCTCCCCGTACGCCCTTGCGGAGGGCAGCAATTCATCCAGGGAAATGAACACCATGATTCCCGCCACGCCGGCAAACAACAATCCATACACCACCTCACTCATAAACGGTAGCAGGAGCAAATACCCCACCACCGCGCCAATGGGCTCGGACAGTCCCGAGGCAAAGGAATACAGGAACGCTTTCTTTTTGTTTCCCGTTGCGTAGTAAATCGGGACAGATACGGCAATTCCTTCCGGAATGTTATGGATGGCAATCGCCACCACAATCGGAATCGCAAGGGAAGGCGTCTGCAAGGCCGATACAAATGTGGCCAGCCCTTCGGGGAAATTGTGAATGGCAATGGCCACAGCGGTAAATACGCCCGTCCGCATGAGTTCTGTTTTCCCCTTTTTCGCAAGCGTCACATCGTCTATTTTTTTGATTTCGTGAGGATTCGCCCTCTGCGGAATCAGCTTATCGATAACGCTGATGAGGAGCATGCCCACAAAAAACGCGGCCACCGTTGCGCCAGCCCCCTTCTTTGCACCCAGGGCCCCTTGCAGCGCCGCCTGGGCCTTGAAGAATATTTCAACCATGGAAACATATATCATCACGCCAGCCGAAAATCCGAGGCTTACGGACAAAAATTTCGTATTGTTCTTTTTCGCAAAAAAGGCAATGGCACTACCAATGCCCGTAGAAAGCCCCGCCAACGCCGTTAACGCGAATGCGGTCCACAGGTTCCCCTCCATCAGGACACCTCCTTGATGTTTGTTGGTTAGTTTATGCTAACTTTTGTAAGTATACCCTTTTTCACACCTATAGTCAATGAACTGCAAAACAGGCCTGCATGAGGAGAAGGTTTTCTTGCTCTGCAAGGAGCCGGAAGGAGGCGTAGCCGGCAGCTACGCTGACTGGAGAGCGACACAGCAGCGCGGGAAAAGATTCCCTCAGATGGTTCTGTTTTGCAGTTCATTGGCTATATATGCAAGCAGCGATGATGCATTGTCTCGCCATCCCCTGCGCCGGTTCCCCTAAGAAGCCGCCCGCTCCACTGAATCCGCCAGCAGAAAAGACAGTTGCTCCACCCGCTCGCAGGTGTCGCCAGTGTACTTGCCACCGCAGGTAATAAAGTGACGGCATCTTTTTTGCGCAACGCCAAGCGCCCGAAGCGTATCATGGGTAACGGGTCCATACCGCCGCGCCTGTATGATGCGCTCCGCATACGTTACCCCAATGCCGGGAACGCGCAAAAGCTGCTCATACTCCGCGCGGTTAACCTCCAGGGGGAACAGGTGCAGGTTGCGCATCGCCCATGCCGCCTTAGGATCCAACGTCTGCGAGAGGTGGCGGGCGGTGGGCGGCGCGATTTCCTCAGCCGTAAATCCATAGAGCTGCATCAGCCGGTCCGCCTGGTATAGCCGGGCCATTCGCCAGGCAGGGGTGCGCACCTCCCGGAGATGGTCGTATCCCTTGGCATGCTCCAAATATTGGAAGGCTGTATAGTATATCCGGCTTAGCCTGTATTTTTGATACAACGCGCCGGAAAGATTCAGAATGGTAAAATCATCCTCCCCCATGCTGCCTGCCATCATCTGCGTGGTCTGGGACATGGCGAAGGCAGGCGTCCGGCGGCTGGCATCCGCCTTTGCCCGGGCGATCATTTCACTGATCTGCCCCATGGGGGTTAGGATGTTTTGCTTGTTCTTGTTGCGGGCAATGTGCCGATAGGCTTCGCTCTGGGCCACCTCAATGTTTACGCTCAGGCGGTTGGCATAGCGCCCCGCCTCATGAATGAGCGCCGGATCCGTTCCAGGCATCACCTTAGCATGCAGGTACCCTGTATAGCCCATCTGCCTGCGAAGAATTTTCATGGTTTCAATGATCAGCTCTTCCGTATAATCCGGCGTACGGATAATGGCGGAGGTGATAAAAATGCCATGACCGCTTCCTATAGCCTGGCGGTAGGCCAGCTCAGCCAGCTCCCTGGGCGTGGAGCCATAGCGCCTGCATTCCTTGCCCTGCCTACAATCGCAGTAGGCGCAGTTGAAAATGCAATCATTCGACAGGAACACCTTTGGCACCTTGGGCAGCGCCTTTACCCCCCGGATGTTTTGGCGGATCTGCCCCAGGCATTCCGCCGCAATGGGCGCCTCCTGATCCGTCACATCATACCGCGCATCCTGCCGCATCAGGGTGATTTTCTCTTCCGTGCTCATGCCCCTGGGAATAATTACATTGGCCACGCCACACCCTCCTTGCAAAAAGAGAACAAATGTTCTTGTTTCAATTATAGCAGTGAGGAAAGAAAAATGCAATAGTTTCTTGCAAATCAATCATCATTTGTAATGCAAAGTTCTGTTAGTAATTCCAGTTATCTCGGCAACCTCATGTGGCGGCAGTGGTTTATTGTCCATTCCAAAAATCCTCCACGGCATTCAATATTTCACTGGCGGGAAGTATCGTTGCCTCAATAATATTTTTTCCTGTTTTCTTTAAATAATATTTTATAAGATGATAGCCGCAAGCATATCCAGCACAGTATGGTAGGCCCACTGGCGTACTATTTTGCAAGGTTGCTATTTCGTCACCATATAGAAAAGCATTTAGATTTTCTAATCCTTGCACACCCAATCCCTCACGAATAATTGGCTTGATATATTCATTGAGCATTTGCATATCAGTTCTACTTACCCACGGCCCGACCAAATCTTCACCATATAAATGAGTAGCAAAGTTTTCGGCTAACCCTTCGCTTACAATCATTTCGCCTAAAGTAATGTCATTTTTCCATTCGATAAATTGAAAACGAACATTATGATTTGTTTCATGGGCAAGGCATACAGGCAATCTGTTTACTGTATAATTCGATGGTACAAGCCAAGCAAAAACATAGCCGGGTATGCCTCCATCACCGCAATACCCCTCGTTAAGAATGATATATGGGTTTTCCGAATTTGCCAATAGGATGGAAAATAGATAGTCTTTAACCGGTAGGTCAATGCCAGCGTCCGAAAAGCAAGCCAAGGATTTTTCGATGGATTTTTGGCATTCCGTCCAAAGCAAATCTGATGATAACGTTTCGATATTGCTTTCTTGTGAAATATCCACATTAATGGGGGGTAGATGCCCAAGCATTTCACTTGCCATAATAACATCATAGCCATTTTTTGTAGAGGCTTTCATAGGCACGTTATAGTAGGCCCATTTCTTTTCAAATGGCATCATTAACTCATAGCGATAAATATCATTTTTCTTCTCAATTTGAGCTGCTGCAATTTTTGAGTAAACTGTATCAGAACGTACTGCGTTAACTGTCATAAGATTTTATCCTTTCATTTATTACTAACATAATAACACGCTATAACGTTGCGTGAAAGTCAAGAGGCAATTTTCAATTAGAGCGAAATTTCCTTTCTCCACTAAACGGCAAGCAGGGCAGTTGTCATGGTCTTTGCGAATACACTTACCTCACACCAAATTCATATTAAATGCATATCATATATTGACTATCTTCGCACCAAATGCTAAAATCAACTCCAAAACAGTTTCAGGAGGACAACGAAATGGATAATGATGTTCTCAATCTTGAACAAGCCATAGAATTTTTCGGCGTTAGTGAACGAACTATGATTAAGCTGTTGCGGGAAGAGCGCATACCCGCAAGAAAAATTGGTCGGGAATGGCGATTTAACAAATCCGCTTTGTTACGTTGGCTGGGCGAGGGCGATTCAGTCAATTACCTCAATCAAACAGAGCTTTATCGCATTGCCGATGATACAAAAGCAGAAATGTCCGACTTGCTTACGCAGATTTCAGATTCGCTTGATAAACTAAAAAATAACGGCGGCAATATGCGCGCATTGCTGCCGGAAATGGAGAAAGATGTTTGTTTGCCGGATGATGCAACTTTGCGCGTCAGTTATAAACGACAACGCGAGATAGAAAAATTAACTTTCAAGATTTTTTGGCTTAATAAGGACTAATTCTGCAAGGGAATGTCCCAAAATCGTTTGCGGAGGTTTTTTCTATGCTAAATATCATTTTTTTAGGCTTGGTCAGTTTTTTTACCGACCTCAGTACTGAGATGGTCTACCCCCTTGTTCCTCTTTATCTTGCAACGGCCTTTGGCGCGACACCCGCACTTGTGGGTGTGATTGAAGGTATTGCGGAGAGCGTGGCGAGTTTGCTGAAAGTCGTTAGCGGCTACATAATCGACCATTTTGAAAAGAAAAAAGCCACCGCTTTTGCTGGTTATGCCCCGGGTGTTTTATACAAAGTGGCATTACTGTTTGCGGGGTCATGGGTGGGGATTTTAGGCGCGCGTGTACTTGACCGCGTGGGAAAGGGCATACGCACTGCACCGCGTGATGTACTTGTCAGCGAAAGCGCAGACAAGGGCAATATGGGAAAGGCGTTTGGCATACATAAGGCATTGGATATGTCAGGCGCAGCGCTTGGCATACTCATTACTTATTTTATTTTACGCAGTGCTGGTGACGATTTCAACTATAAAAGAATGTTTGTACTCTCAATCATTCCCGCCGTTATAGGATTATGTATGTTCTTTTTTATCAAAGAAAAAAAGACGTCGCGTTCAGAAAAAAGCAAAAAACCATTTTGGGAAAATATCCGTAAGGTTGACAGCCAGTTACGGTTATATTTAGTCGTTGTCTTCTTGTTTACTCTTGGCAACTCATCAAATGCCTTCATTATTTTAAAAGCGAATGCTGTTGGCTTCAACGTCACAAGCGTTATACTTCTTTACTTTATCTATAACATCACCGCTTCCGTCTTATCCATCCCTTTGGGAAAACTATCTGACCGTATTGGCCGAAAGAAACTGTTAATACCTGGATATTTGGCATTTTCGCTTTGCTACCTTGGATTCGCTTTCGCTTCAACCCAATGGATGATGGTTGTTATCTTTGTGATATATGGTGCATACACTGCTATGATTGCAGGGGTTGAACGGGCCTTTGTAGCAGAAATATCACCGCCGGAATTGAAAGGCACTATGTTGGGGTTACATTCTACCGTGGCAGGTATTGCTTTATTGCCTGCCAGTATCATTGCCGGATTTTTATGGAATGTTTTCGGTGCCGCTGCTCCGTTCGTTTTTGGCGCGGGATTATCGTTGATTGCGGCGTCAATTCTGATTTTATTTATGAAAACCACGCTGACAAAAACTGTACAGGACTAAGGAGAGGATATGAAATGACAGTGAATAATAGCGATAAAACAAAATACATCCGCATTGCCGCAATTACAGCGATTGCGGGCAATGCTGTTTTAGCAATTCTCAAAATAATAGCCGGAGTATTGTCAAATAGCGGCGCGCTCATTGGCGATGGGATAGACTCATCAACCGATGTGCTTATCAGCATAATTACCCTTGTCGTTGTTAGAATTATTTCCAAGCCTGCCGACATAGAACATCCTTGGGGCCATGGCAGGGCGGAAACCGTATCAACCGTATTGTTATCATTCATAATATTTTTCGCAGGTATGCAGCTTATAATCAGTTCCGTATCAACTCTCATTTCCGGCGAACGATATTTTGAACCTTCCGTTATGGCAATTATTGTGACACTACTTTCCATTGCCGGAAAAATCATTCTCGCGTGGAGCCAGTATATATTGGGCAAACGTGCCAGTTCCGCGATGATAAAAGCCAATGCCAAAAACATGGCGAGTGATGTGCTGATTTCCGTTGGTGTTTTGGTGGGGCTTATGATATCGACTTTTACAGGTTCGGCATATGCTGATACAATCATTACAATACTGATTGGCGCATGGATTATTAAGACGGCCGTTGGCATTTTCCTTGAAGCCAATCTTGAATTGATGGATGGTAACAACGATATGGAACCATATCATATTATTGTCCGCGCTGTAAATTCTGTAAGCGGAGCGGCGAATCCGCACCATGCGAGAATCCGCCGTATTTCCGGATTTTGGGATATTGACTTTGACATTGACGTAGACCCCGAATGCACTGTTTTAGAAGCACATGCTATTGCTTCCAAAGTCGAGAATGAAATCAAACGAAACCTTGAAAATGTGTATGATATTATGATTCACATAGAGCCAAGCGGCGATGATGCGCTTGAAGCATTCGGCTTGTCGGAAGATGATATGAGCGGCAAAGAACCAAGTCAATGATTGGATTGCGAATATCATTATCGAAATTCCACCCAAAACAACTTTAACAAAAAAGCGGGAATATCGCACTTTTACGATACACCCGCTTTGACTGTTGCCTCCTGTTTGGCAGCCACCCTAATTCGATTTATTTTATATCGTCTTATCAGCAGCCACCCTACGCCAGCTTTTATTTCCTGCGCCATTACGCGCTCATATACCCTTTATGCTGCCTTGAATCAAACATCGCACGGCTGTATTCGTCGTCGCCTTCCATTGCCCGGCCCGCGCCCATCGCCACACATGCCTGGGGATCCTCCGCCACGTGGCAGCGCAGCTTCAGTTGCCGTGCGAGGGATTCGCTCAGGCCAAAGAGCTGCGATCCCGCCCCGATGAGCGTAATGCCATGGTCGAATATATCCGACGCCAATTCCGGCGGGGTGCGCTCCAGCACAGCATGCACCTGCTCCACCAGGGCCTGCACAGGTTCCTCCAGCGCTTCGAAGATCTCATCGGAATGTACGCGCATGGTTTTAGGCAGGCCGCTGACCAGGTTGCGACCCGTCACATCCATGTACAGCTTCTCCGTACGCCGGATGGCCGCGCCAATCGTCAGCTTGAGCTCCTCCGCCGTGCGCTCACCCACCATCAGGTTGTGCTTGCGGCGCAGGTATTTGATAATCGTCTCATCAAATTGGTCGCCGGCAACCTTTACCGTATTACACACGACAGCGCGCTCCAGCGATACCACGGAGATGTCCGTTATGCCACCGCCAATGTCCACCACCATGTTGCCGTAGGGGCCCGTTACCTCCAGGCCGGCACCCAGGGCGCCCGCCACCGCGGAATCCATCAGCTGTGTGCGGCGCGTGCCCGCATCCAGCATCGCCTCAATGACGGTACGCTTTTCCACATCCGTCACGCCGCTTGGCACGCACACAATGGCACGCGGCCGGAACAACATCCGCCGGCCAATCACTTTGTGGATGAAGTAGCGAAGCATCCGCTCCGTAATATCCAGATCGCCTATTGAGCCATCCTTCAGCGGCCGGACAACAACAACATGGGCGGGCGTGCGGCCCTGCATGCGTTTCGCGTCCTCCCCAACAGCCAGAATATTGCGCGTATTGCGGTCAACCGCCACCATTGCGGGTTCTCGCAATACCACGCCACGGCCTTTGATATACACCAAGACCGAAGCAGTGCCCAAATCGATTCCTATATCTTCTCGTCCGAACATGCGTTCCACCTCTCTCGTATAAAACGAATCACACCCTATAAATTATTAAATTCTACACTTGGTAAAAAAATCCTTCCTTAACGGAAAATTTATTTTTTCGACATATTTTTTAAATTTTCGACATGTTTGTATTTATCTCGCGTAGCATTGCCACCCCGTAGGTGTCTCTCCGCCTTGTTCACATCCAATACTTTCCGCACATCATGGAAGAGGGATCCATCCACTTCTCTGAGCCGCTCGTGCACATCTTTGTGCACCGTAGACTTGCTCACACCAAACTCCTTGGCCGCCTCACGCACCGTTGCCATGTGTTCCACAATATACTCAGCCGTCTTCAGCACGCGCAGTTCAATATACTCCCGCATGCGCCACCCCTCCTCCGCAACCCGGCGTTTTGTGCCAGTCTATGCGGAGTGGGCGGAACACATCTCACAATTCGCGCCCGCAAGTTTTTTATGTTTGCCCGTGCATCACCCGCCCTTTTCGCCCACGAAGGGCCGAAAGGAAATCCTCCTTGTCGAAAAATGGCTCGTCAAACGCCATTGCGGCAGTTGCCACACCTGTCAGATCATGGGCATCGGAACCAGCCATTTCAATGCATCCATGCTTCCGCGCCAAGGCCAGCGCCTTGTCATCCCAATGCCTGTTTTCCAGTTTATGGCTGCCATTGAACACCTCAATCGCCTCCACCAGATCCCAACGCTTTTGCACTCCGGGCGGCATGTACCATGCCTCCCGGAAGGGATGGGCCTGCGCCACAAGGCCGCCTGCCTCCCGCACGCGGGCAATATAGACTTCCAATGGAATGTCACATAGGTCCGATTGGTCACGCAAAAATTGCTCGTCCAGGCCGTAGGTCAGATAGTCCGCGCCCTCGTGGGCATATTCCCAGCCCAGCAGCACCAGAACGCCCAGCGCATCGCCCGCTTGCCTGGCAGCCTGGTATCCGCGAATTAATATATCCACCTTTTTCTGCCAGGGCTGGCTTCCGTTACCCCAGCTATGTCCATTAAAGAAGTGATCGGTCACCACAAGGCCATGATAGCCCGCGCGCTTATACGCCGCCACCATCCCCTCTGCGGGCACGGTTCCGCACCGGCTGACCTCCGCAGTGTGTAAATGGGTTTCCCATAAATATATCACAGATCCTCCTCCCGGATATGTACGCAATTACGCAAGCGTTTCGCCTCTTTCCAAGGCCGCAATCATGTCCACGCGCCTCTGATGGCGACCGCCCTCAAAGGACGTATCCAAAAAGAAGGTGAGTATCATCTTCGCCAGTTCCGGCCCAATCACTCGCGCGCCCATGGCCAGCATATTCGCATCGTTGTGGGCACGAGTCATTTTCGCAGTGTAGCAATCGCCGCAAAGGGCGCAGCGGATACCTGGAAACGTATTGGCCGCAAGCGACATGCCCACGCCCGTCCCGCAGAGCACCACGCCCCGCTCACACGCGCCGTCCCGTACCCTCTGCGCAACCCGCGCCGCATAAATGGGATAATCATTGGACTCTCCCTCTCCCGCGCCGCAATCCACACAGGCATGGCCCAGAGACTCCGCATAGGCAATCAGCTCGGCCTTCAGGCCGACGGCAGCATGATCGCTGCCAAAGGCAATCTGCATAGCACCCTCCCAAGTCATACTCTTCTTTTTTTACATTATACCTCAATTTTGCTTTCCTGCGCAATTGACAAAACCATGCAAAACAGTTACGCTATTTTATGGTTCATACATACCGTGAAAAGGGGTGTTACCAAGGATGCTGACGATTGGAATCTGCGGGGCCAGCGGCAGCGGGAAATCCACATTGGCGGATGAACTAGCGGCCAAAATACAGGGCCGGTCAATCATGCTCAATCAGGACGCGTACTATCGCGATCATCCGCACCTGTCCTTTACCGAAAGGGAAAATCTCAACTATGATGAGCCCGGCATCTTCGAGCACGACCTGCTCTATGAGGACATGCGCGCCCTGATCGCGGGGCATCCCGTGCGCCGCAAGGCATATGATTTTGCAAACCACCGCCGCGCGGATACCGATATCCTCATCGAGCCTGCGGATGTGCTCATCGTGGAGGGCATCCATGTGTTCTATGATCCCCGGGCACGGGATTTGATGGATTTTAAAATCTATATCAACGTTGATGCGGACATCTGCCTGCTGCGGCGTGTGCAGCGCGATATTCTGGAGCGCAAGCGCAGCGTAGAGGGCGTAGCGCACCAGTACGTAACCACTGTTAAGCCTATGTTCGACCGCTGGATTCGCAACTACATCGACTACGCGGACATCATCGTCACCCGGGGCGGGAAAAACCAGCGCATCGTGGACATTTTGGGCTTCTATATTAACAACGGAATGAGGTATGATGAAGCATGAACGGACACCGTACCTGGTTTATTCCCGACTGCTACTGGCCGGATGGCGGCACCACCGCGCCCTACGTCAGTCACGAGTCCATCTGCGTGCTCAATGTCGCAGATGAGGACGCGCCCCTTTCCTTCACCCTCTATTTTGAGGACCGCGAGCCCATAACCGGCTTCACCTCCATCTGCGCCGCCCGCCGCACCCATCACGTGCGCATGGACAGGCTGGTCAATGATGAAGGCATCCCCGTTCCACGGGGCGTACCCTATGCGGTAAAAGTTGAGTGCGGCATCCCTGTCTTTGTGCAGTACAGCCGCTGCGATACAACCCAGCAAAACATGGCCTTCATGACGGCCATTCCATTACATTTATAAGGAGGAACCCCCCATCATGCATCCACTTCAGCAACAGTACGCCGCCCAGGTGGAGGAACTGGCCTTCGCCTCCAGCCGTGTGGCCGCGCTTGGATATGTCACCTCCCACGGCGGCAACCTCTCCATGCGGGTGGCAGAGGACATCGTCCTTATCACGCCCACCAAAGTGCCCAAGCGCGACATCACCCGGGATGATGTTTGCTTCATCAATATGCGCGGAGAAACCCTCTTCGCTCCCGAGGGCAGAAAGCCCACCTCCGAATCCCCGTTCCACCTGCGCGTGTTTGAAAAACGCCCGGATCTCAAGGGCATCGTACACGCCCATCCGCCCATCCTGACGGGCTTTGCCATTGCCGGGGGCGATGTGCTTCGCCGTCCCTACCTGCCTGAGCCGGTCATCGAGGTGGGGCCCATGGTCATGGTGCCCTATGCCCAGCCCGGCAGCGATGCCCTGGCCGAGGCGTTTGACGATGCCCTGCCCAGATCCAATGGTTTCCTCATGGAAAACCATGGCGCCCTCATGACCAGCGACGACGGCGTGCTGCGCGCCCTGGATTTGCTGGAAATGATGGAGTGCGCGGCTCAGTCCGTATTGGTTGCCAAGACCCTGGGCAACCTGAAAACCCTGCCAGATCAGGATGTGCAGGATTTGGAGGACGTAATGCTCTCCCGCGGCCTGCCGATGCCCGGCGGCCCCACAAACACCTCGCTAAAGGACGTGTTCAAATGACCGGACGTGTGCTGCTGGAAGCGCATATACACACAAAAGAAGTCAGCCCCTGTGGCTGGCTTCTTGCGGCGGAAGTAATTTCCGCCCTGCACGCCCGCGGTTATGGTGCCGCCGTCATCACCGATCATTATCTGCCCGGAAAGCATACCGGCCGCGAGGCACGGGAGCAGTTCCTTTCGGGCTATGCCGCCGCGCGGAAGGCGGGAGATACGCTGGGGATGACCGTGCTGCCCGGCATGGAAATATGCTTCAGGGATAAAAAAGACGATTTTCTCGTCTACGGCATGGAGGAGGAGGACATCCTCAACCTGCCCGACGACGTGTGCGATATTGGCCTTTCTGCCTTTCATGCACTGGCAAAGGCAAACGACTGGCTGGTTTATCAGGCGCATCCCTTCCGGCCCAAGATGCTGCCGGCAAACCCTTCCGATATTGATGGCCTGGAAATATTCAACGGCAACCCACGCCATGACAGCCGCAACCGCCTGGCTGCGGGCTTTGCCACGCGGCAAGGCCTGCGTACCATTGCCGGATCCGACATCCATCGCGCCGGGGATGCAGGCGCTGTGGGGCTCATGGTTCCAAAGAACGCGCTCACGCCCAAAGGATTCGCCGCCTGGCTGAAAGCCACGCCACACCCGCGCATCCAATATCCTGAGCCGCCCATGGACGGCATCCGCTACAGAGCGGAAGCCATTCCCAGCGCAGCCATGCTGGAGGCTCTTTACCAGGACGCGCGTTGGACAAGCTACACCCAGAACATGACCACCGCCCTGCATGGCCTGCAAAGCTCCGCACGCATCGTCACCGCCTGGGACGATACATCCCTGGTGGGCATGGCGCGGGCCATAAGCGATGATCATACCATTGTGTATGTCCAGGATATTCTCGTGCTCGGCACATTCCAACGGCGGGGCATAGGCAGGCAGCTCATGCACCGGCTCCTAAAACCCTACGAAAACGTGCGGCAGATTGTCCTCATAACAGATGACGCAATTGAAACCCGCGCCTTTTATAAAGCATGCGGATTCGAATCCCTCAGCGAGTTGGGCTGCATAGGCTACATCCGGCTGGGATAGACGAGGGGACGAAGGGGAACGTCAGGGGGCTCTGCCAAAGGGACATTGTCCCTTTGGCATCCCTTCTTGCCTGACGGCAGGGAGAGATATAAATATAAAAAATCCCTCGCCGTGAGGCGAAGGATGGGATTCTTAAGGGATATTATCCCTTAAGCAGGGGGCCTGGGGGACAGCGTCCCCCAGCGTCTCCCTTCTACGCCTCCCACGTAACACATCCGTACGCTTCAATGGCCAGCGCCTTCCCCTCCACGCAGATTTTGCGCAGTTCATTTCCCCGGTTGATCACGGTATAGGCCTTCTGATCAAGCATTTCCCGCCCAATCACAAGCACATCCGCCTCCAGCGCCTCGATGGACAATCCGCCTTCCGTCAGGGCCGCAACCGTCCGCTTACGCGAAAGAGCCTGGCGAAAGATTTCTGTCAATGCCGTATCCTCCCGGCTCCAAGGGAAGGTTCCTCGGTTGAACGGATCTGTAGCGCCCTCCATGCCCGCTTCATCCCCATAATAGACGCAGGGCATCCCCGGCATGGCCACAATGAGTGCAAGCATCAACTTGAGCCGCTTTATGCCCAGTGCGCGTTGTTCCGGCGTGAGCCTCAGCCCTGCGCGTTCTTGCCGCATAAGCCCTTCTCCGTCCACACCGCAAAGCATGTTCAGCACGCGCGGGCGGTCATGGCTGCCCAACACATTGAGCAACGCCGCGGCAAAGGGCGCGGGATAGTTTTCGTAGAGGGAATCCATTCGCCGCTTAAACCCTGCCGCATCCAGCCGGTTTGTCAGGAAGGCAATCNCCGCCTCACGCAGGGGATAGTTCATCACGCTATCGAGGGTATCCCCCAGGCAATAGCAGCGCATCTTCCCATAGGCAATNTTGTTGGACGCGTCCTCCCACACCTCACCGATGATGATCGCGTCCTCCTTCGCTTCTTTTACGCCCCTGCGCATGGTTGCGAGATATTCCATAGGCAGCTCATCCGCCACATCAATCCGCCACCCATCCATGCCCAGGCGCACCCATTTTTTTACCACCGCATCGTCGTCCGTAAGAAAATAATCAATAACTTCCGGCTGGTGCTTGTTCAGATCCGGCAGCGTTTGAAAGCCCCACCAACTTTTGTACATGTCCGGCCAATGCTCAAACTGGTACCAGTTGCGGTACGGCGAGTCCGGCACAGACCTGGCGTGGGCAAAGAAATGGCTCTGATTCCCCGAATGGCTGAACACCCCATCCAGCATGATACGAATGCCCAATATCTTCGCTGCTGCGCACAGGGAAACAAAGTCCTCCTCCGTGCCCAGCATTGGATCAATGGCCTTCCAATCAATGGTATCGTACCGGTGATTCGTTCCCGCATGAAATACGGGATTGAGATACAATCCCGTCACGCCCAGCGACGCGATGTAGGGCAGCTTCTCTTGGATTCCCTTGAGGGTGCCGCCAAAAAAATCATGGGCCACATTGTCCCCGGTTTCCGAATCGATCATAATCCAGGGCGTATCATTCCAGTTATCATGATAGGCATAGCCCTTGGGCAGTGGCTGCGCCGGGGGATTGTCGCCCTTTGCAAACCGATCTGGGAAAATCTGGTAAAAAACAGCCCCCTGTGCCCAGGCTGGTGTTGTGTATGCCGGATCGTACACGGTAATCTGGAAGGATCGCGCCTCACTCCACATCAGACTGCCCTCGCCGCCCAACAAATCCTCGGCATTTCCATACCAATAAAATTGCCCCTGCTCCCACACCTGAAAATCATACCAGAGCAGACAGGGAGCCTCCGGCAGGCACAATACCGTCTCGTAGAGCCCCTCGTTCCCTGCCACGGGCTGCATGGGGATAAAGCTTTCCTTCCCAAACCATACGCGTAGATGAATGGCCTCCGGCCGTTCCCCTTCCACCCGCAGGCGCAAGCAAACCGAAGCGCCGCACGGCTGCGCCCCAGCCGGGCTGCGGTACCCTGCGTCGCGGCTATTATGATAAATTTTCATTGGACTCACCACTTCGCAGGCGTAAGACGCCATATCTTGTCATTATACTCACGGATGGTGCGGTCACTGGAAAACAGGCCGGCGCACGCGGTGTTCATGATCGCCTTGCGCTGCCAGCTTTCAAAGTTTCCATAGTCCGCACCCACGCGCCGTTGTGCCATCGCGTAGGATCCAAAGTCCTTGAGCACAAGGTACGGATCAGCCATACCGCCAAAGTCTCCAAAGAGCAGCGAATGATACAGCTCGTGAAACACGCCGGCGCTGGCCAATGTATCGTCCAGCATCTGGTTGAGCGCCTGCCGGATTTCCTGGTTTGCCTCATACACCTGCGACGCATGGTAGGTGCCACTTGCGTAGATCCCTTCCACCTCATGAGCACGGGCACCAAAGATATAGATATTCTCCCGGCCCACCGCCGCGTCCATCTCCACATTTGCGCCATCGAGGGTGCCAAGGGTAAGTGCGCCATTTAGCATAAACTTCATGTTGCCCGTGCCAGATGCTTCCTTGCTGGCCGTGGAAAGCTGCTCGGACAGCTCCGTAGCGGGGATAAGCACCTCGGCAGCGGATACACGGTAATTCTCCATGAAGATTATCTTCAGCATCTTGCTCGCCCGGGGATGCTTGGCAATGAGTGCGCCCACGCAGTTGATGAAGTGGATGATTTGCTTGGCGCGGCGGTATCCCGGAGACGCCTTGGCCGAAAAGACCACGCAACGCGGCTGGATAGAGTAGTTTGGATCATCCACGATGCGGTTATAGAGCACCAGCAGGTGCAGCGCATTGAGGAGCTGCCGCTTGTACTCGTGCAGGCGTTTGGCCTGTGCGTCCAACATAAAGTCTGGATCAAAGCCCTCTTTTTGCGTCAGGATCAGCCACTGAGACAGGCGCAGCTTGTTCTCCCGTTTGATGCGCGCGAATTTTTCGCGAAAGGCCGCGTCTTCCTTCATGGGGATCAGTTCACGCAGGGCTTCCGCGTCCGTCTGCCACCTTTCGCCTATCGCCTCGGTAATCAGCGCCGCCAGGCGGGGGTTGGAAAGCATCAGCCAGCGGCGGAAGGTAATGCCGTTGGTAATTGCCGTCAGCTTGCCCGGCATAACGATGTTAAAATCATGGAATGTGCTGCGCTTTAAGATCTCTCCGTGAAGCTTGGATACGCCATTGACGGAATAGGCGTATGCCACACATAGGTTGGCCATATGCACCTGGCCATAGGCAAGAATGGCCATCTGGGCAATGCGGTCCCAGTCGCCGGGGAACGTTTCCCAGAGCTGCTCGCACAGGCGGCGGTTTAGCTCCTGCAAAATCTGATACACCCGGGGGAACTGGGCGCTCACCATATCCTCAGGCCAGCGCTCCAATGCCTCGGACATGATGGTATGGTTTGTATACGCCACCATGCGCCGCGTGATATACTCCGCCTCCTCCCAGGAGAAGCCTTCCTCATCCATCAGCAGGCGCATCAGCTCAGGAATCGCCAGGCCAGGATGCGTGTCGTTGATGTGAATGACGGCCTTCTCATGGAGGCGGCGCAGGTCATCTCCATGCTCCCGCTTATATTCCTTGATGATGCATTGCAGCGTGGCGGAGGTGAAAAAATATTGCTGGTTCAAGCGAAGCTGCTTGCCCGCAAAGTGATCGTCCTCCGGGTAGAGCACCTTGCATAGAACCTCGGCAAAGCCACGATCCTCTAGCGCCTTCGCGTAATTCCCCTCGCCAAAGGAGGCCAGGTCCAGCGCCTTTGGCGATTGGGCATGCCACATGCGCAGCACGTTGACCATGTCCGTGTTGTATCCCATCACCGGCATATCGTATGGCACCGCCGTCACCGGAATATAGTCCAGATGCCGCACTTTCAGCTCCCCGCTTGACCAGTCCTCCTCCAGACGGCCACCGAAGCGCACCTCCACGCTTTCTGTGGGCGCGGGCACCTCCCATGCGTTTCCATTTTCCAGCCAATCATCCGGCAGCTCCACCTGCTGTCCATCCACAATGCGCTGACGGAACAGGCCGTATTCATAGCGGAGGGTACATCCCATGGCAGGCAGATTTTC
>JGI994J12354_10001965_pt1 | contig 20592 bp, 13 predicted proteins | sample IntmicLarv3ML3BL_FD_12354 | JGI IMG/M metagenome (IMG submission 12354)
TATAATACATTATGAAGGAAAAGTGGAGAAAAAGAAAGACCTCACCCCTCAAAGATTGAGGGGCAGGGGAGTTGAAGTGTCGAAGACACTTTGTGCTATATGTATATGTTTCTAGTCAATTTTATAATAAGACAGCGGTTCTGAACGCTCTGACTTAGTTGGTATATCCCTAATAGATGCAGACATTGCATATCCTCCAAGAAAAAGACTGATTATTAAATTCATAATAAGGCTTGATTTTACTTCAGAATCCATAAAGATAAGAAATGGAATAGTAAGAAGTATTTTAGAAAATGAGAGGTAAAGCCCTTCTTCAATTGAAGTAAAGTAAATGCCCAAGCCTAGAGAAGCGAAGTTTGCAAATATAATGGCAAAAATGCTAATAACAATAAGTACAATTCCCCAGCCTTTGGTTATGCCTTTTCCTAACAATTTAAAACCACGTACACCTAATCTTACAATTAAGTACCCAACCCAGCCGACAATCCAACCAAAATATCCGGCGATTATCCAAACAATCGTTCCAGTTGATATTCCAAGTATTCCGCCAAGTAAACCTGCTATTGGATTAATTGTTTGTTCATTAGATTTATTTGTATCATTTACATATTCCATTATGGCAGTTTCATTAGCGACTACATTAAAATTATTTATTTTGTATAAAGATAAGTTATCTTGTCTATTGCTGTAAATACAAGATTGCTGATATCCTGCTTGTTTAAGCAGCAGTGTAACATCTGAAATAATTGTCTGTATAATATCGTAATCTAATGTATGTAGTTGAATAGAAAAACTGTCATTAGAAAATATAAGTGTAAATTTTATTTTATATTCTGTTTTGATAAATTTTAAAAGTTTATGTATATCTGATTTATTATGTTTTGCTCTAATTGCTAATAATATATTAAATATTTTTGTTTGTAGATTTTGTGAATAAATAACATAATAATCATTCTCTATACTGTACTCAGTTGTCATGTTTCCTCCTAAAATTGTATTTTTTACAATAATACAATATGTATAGTAAAATGTCAAATAAATAATACTTTTTATTAATGGTTAAGTATATCTTTTGTTATATTTTTTAATGTATAATTTTTACAGGCTGGTTAAACTGAAATTTTCTCAATCTATAATATTTATACAAGATTTAAGAGAACTGGTATTAAATAGTTAAAAAATAGTTAAATCTATCTGGTGTCAATAAAATATGTTCAGAACCTAGAAAAATAATAAAGTCAATAAAAATAAAAAAAACCTTTCAAAAATAAACAAATTTGTATATAATGATACTAAGACGATTTAAAATGTGTGATATAATCTTAGGAGGAATAATGATGATGCTGTCTACAGATATAGGAATTGATTTAGGGACTGCGAGCATATTAGTATATATAAAGGGCCGTGGCGTAGTATTAAAAGAGCCATCAGTTGTGGCTATTGACAGAAATACAAATAGAGTAATGGAAATTGGTGAAGAGGCTAGGCTTATGATAGGAAGAACTCCTGGGAATATAGTAGCTATTCGTCCGCTTCGTCAAGGTGTTATATCAGATTATTCTATTACTGAAAAAATGTTAAAATACTTTATAAATAAAGCACTTGGAAAGAAAACTCTTAGAAAGCCAAGAATAAGTGTTTGTATTCCAAGTGGAGCTACAGAAGTAGAGAAAAAGGCTGTTGAAGATGCAGCCTATTCAGCAGGAGCAAGAGAGGTTTCTATTATAGAAGAGCCAGTTGCCGCTGCTATTGGAGCAGGAATAGATATATCTAAGGCATGTGGAAATATGATAGTAGATATAGGCGGAGGAACATCAGATATTGCAGTTATTTCTTTAGGAGGAACTGTTGTAAGTACATCTATAAAGACTGCTGGAGATGATTTTGATGAGGCTATTGTAAGATATATGAGAAAGAAACATAATCTATTGATTGGTGAGCGTACTGCTGAGGAAATAAAGATAAATATAGGGGCGGCATATCCAAGACCAGAAGTTATAACTATGGAAGTTAGAGGTCGAAATCTTGTTACTGGACTTCCTAAAATTTTGACTATTACCTCTGATGAAACTTTAGAGGCACTTAGAGAACCAGCTATGCAAATTGTAGATGCTGTTCATAATGTATTAGAGAGAACTCCTCCAGAGCTTGCATCAGATATTTTTGACAGAGGTATAGTTCTTACAGGCGGTGGTGCATTACTTGAAGGACTTGATACTCTTATAGCAGAAAAAACAGGAATTAATGCAGTCATAGCGGACGAACCGCTTATAGCTGTTGCAATAGGCACAGGTAAATTTATTGAGTTTATGCACCATGATAAGAGGTGATGATAATATTTGTTTCACCAAATGCTAAAGCATAAGTTGAAGGATGCCGGAAATTCGGTATCCTTTTTAAGCCTAAATTAGGAGATGTATAATGACAACTGTTGAAGGATTTATTGAGCGTATAGTATTTCATAATGAAGAAAATGGTTATACTGTATTGATTTTAGTAAACGATAATTTTGAATATACGTTGGTAGGAACCTTTCATTACATAAATGAAGGGGAATTTTTACGTGCATCAGGAAATATTATAGAACACACTGTATATGGTGAACAATTAGCGGTAGAAAGCTATGAAGTTAGTATTCCAAGTGATACTATAGCAGTGGAGAGGTATTTAGGTTCTGGTGCAATTAAGGGGGTAGGTGAAGCGCTTGCCGCTAGAATTGTTAAAAAATTCAAAGCAGATACATTTAGAATAATAGAAGAAGAACCAGAACGATTGGCAGAAGTAAAGGGAATAAGTGAAAAAAAAGCTAGAGAAATTGCAGAGGTAATGAGAGAAAAAAAAGATATGCGTGAAGCTATGATGTTTTTGCAAGAATACGGGATATCATTAAATCTGGCAATTAAAATATACACAGAATATGGTTCGAAACTATATAATGTAATAAAGCAAAATCCATATAAAATTGCAGATGACATATCTGGAATAGGATTTAAAATTGCAGATGAAATTGCATCTAAAGCAGGTATAGTACCTGATTCAGATTTTAGAATAAAAAGTGGATTATTATATACACTTCTTCAAGCAGTGGGGCAGGGACATATTTATTTGCCTAAGGAAGTATTGCTGACATCAGCTTCAGAACTTTTAGTAGTGGAAATATCAGAGATAGAAAAACATATTATGGACATGGTTATGGACAAACGGTTAATAGTAAAGGAAACAGAAGAAGTTACTATGATATATGCTTCCAGTTATTACTATTTAGAGTTGAATTGTGCCAAAATGCTGCATGACCTAAATGTAGAAGCTAATATATCAAGGGAAAAGGTAAGTCAAAAACTCGATAAAATAGAGGACAAAACAGGCATAATATTAGATGAGCTTCAAAGGGAAGCAGTTATGGAAGCAGTAAATCATGGACTGTTAATTATTACAGGCGGACCAGGGACAGGAAAAACGACTACTATAAATGCGATTATAAAGTATTTTGAAGAGGAAAATTTACAAATTCTAATGGCGGCACCCACAGGAAGAGCAGCTAAACGTATGACAGAAGCTACAGGATATGAGGCTAAAACTATACATAGATTGCTGGAATTATCAGGCGGAAGTGACGACCAGAGTATTTCACCTCATAGATTTGAACATAATGAGGAAAACCCTTTAGATACAGATATAATAATAATAGATGAAACTTCAATGGTAGATATAAATTTAATGAGTTCATTGCTTCGTGCTGTAGCAGTAGGAACTAGATTGATTTTGGTGGGAGATATTAACCAGTTACCGTCAGTGGGAGCTGGAAATGTTCTTTCAGATATTATAAAGTCAAAAGTCTTTAAGGTAGTGATGCTTACGAAGATTTTTAGACAGGCTTCACAAAGTGATATTATAGTAAATGCACATAAAATTAACAATGGTGATTTAGTTGATTTACAAAAAAAGAGTGAAGATTTTTTATTTATTAAAAGAAGCGGAGCAGATGCTGTTGTTGCTGCTGCGATAACCTTAATTAAAGAAAAATTGCCTCAATATGTAAAAGCGAAACCATATGAAATACAAGTAATTACACCTATGAGAAAAGGTGCTGTTGGGGTTGAGCGTTTAAATGTCATTTTACAGGAACATCTAAATCCGGCGGCTAAGGATAAACTTCAAGTAGAGCAATTTGGCAGGATATATCGAGAAGGTGATAAAGTAATGCAAATTAAAAATAACTATCAGTTAGAATGGGAGATAGTTAGCAGATATGGAATTTCTATAGATAAAGGTTTAGGTGTTTTTAATGGTGATATGGGCATAATTAAAACTATAAATGTATTTGCAGAACTTTTAAAAGTAGAATTTGATGAAGGAAAAATAGTTGAATATACATTTAAGCAGTTAGAAGAGCTAGAACATGCCTATGCTATTACAGTTCATAAATCACAGGGCAGTGAGTATCCAGCCATTATAATACCTATGCTGCAAGGACCTAAAATGCTGATGAACCGCAATTTAATTTATACTGCGGTAACTAGAGCTAAAACTTGTGTATGTTTATTGGGAGAACCAAACATATTTTTTGATATGGTAAATAATAAGACACAACAGCAAAGATATTCAAGTTTAAATAAAAGAATAGAGGAACTTTTATTTAATTGGGAGTAGCTGAATTGTTTGGCAGATTTGTTTTATAGAAAGTTACCTTTAAAAGGGACATTCTTTAAGTAATATATTTAATAATATTTAAAAATAAATAGAGTATGATAATAAATAATCTGTAAAGAAATTAAAAAGGAGGAGGCGTTTGGAGCGAAATAAATATAATGAGAAAACTATATTGGCAAATTTAGAAGTTTTTGCAGCGAAAATAAAGAGTACAGTAATAGAACTGCTGTATCCTAGAAGATGTCCTATATGTGATAAAATAGTTCCGTACAATGAGGGACTTGCATGTCGAAAATGTTATAAAGAACTGATATTTATTAAAAGTCCGTCGTGTAAAAAATGTGGGAAGCAAATATCGGTAAACGAAAGTGAATATTGTTATGACTGCGGAAGATATAATTATTCATATAATGGCGGAAAAGCATTATTGCATTATAATGAAGTTATGAAGAAGTCACTGTCAAGATATAAATATGGTGGCAGGCAAGAATATTCTGTATGGTATACTGATGAACTTTTAAAAAGATATCAAAACTACATAAATATGATAAAGCCAGATATATTGATACCAGTGCCAATTTATAAAAGCAGATATAAAAAACGCGGATTTAATCAAGCAGAACTTATAAGCAGAGGTATAAGTAAAGCAACTGGTATTAAAACATATATTAAAATATTAGAAAGAATACACAATACAGTACCGCAAAGCAGTTTAGCATCTAAGGAACGAAAGCGAAATTTGGAACAAGTATTTATGGTTAAAAAAAGTATAAAAGGGATAAAGTCCGTGTTGCTGATAGATGATATATATACGACAGGAAGTACAATTGAGGCTTGCAGCAGAGTGCTAAAAAATGCAGGTGTAATCAATGTATATTATATGAGTGTTTGTATAGGGGCGGGAGAGTAGTTGTAAATCAAAGATAAAAAGCTTAAACTATTGACGCTGGTATTAAATTATGATATATTATATGGGCGATTGGAAGCGAATAGGTTCTTTTTTTATGCTTAAAAGAACCGAAATAAAATGAAAAATGTGGAGGTGGAAGTTGTGCGTACGAAGATAACATTGGCTTGTACAGACTGTAAGCAACGTAACTACAACGGTACTAAGGATAAGAAAGCTCATCCAGACCGTATGGAAACTAAGAAGTATTGCAGATTTTGCAAGGTTCATACATTACATAAGGAAACTAAGTAATGTAATATTAAAGGAGTAAAGATATGAGTGAAACAACAAAGGAAAGTGTTCCTAAAAAAAGTTGGCTCAAAGGCTTTAAGGCAGAATTCAAGCGAATTACCTGGGCAAGCAAAGATACTGTTATGAAAGAAACTACAGCAGTAGTTGTACTTTCTGTGATTTTAGGACTCATAATTGCTATAATTGATATGGCAATGAAATTTGGTCTTAATGCTATTCTTGGAATATAATAAAGGCTAAGGTGCTAATATGTCGGAATTGAATTGGTATGTAGTTCATACCTACTCAGGGTATGAGAATAAGGTAAAAGTAGATCTTGAAAAGACCATAGAAAATCGTAAATTGCAAGACCAAATATTAGAGGTATCTGTTCCTATGCAAGATGTTACAGAGCAAAAGAATGGTGTCACTAAGCAGGTTGCAAAAAAGATGTTCCCAGGTTATGTACTTATCCATATGGTTATGAATGAAGATACATGGTATGTTATTCGAAATACAAGAGGTGTTACAGGTTTTGTAGGTCCTGGTTCTAAGCCAGTACCGCTCACAGAAGAAGAGATGAACTCTCTTGGATTTATGAGAAGTTCGGTGGTATATGAGTACGAAGTTGGAGATACTGTCAGTGTCATTGACGGAGTATGGAAAAATACCATTGGAGTTATTAAAGCAGCTAATCAAGGAAAACAAATTGTTACAATTAATGTTGATTTATTTGGCAGAGAAACGCCAGTTGAACTAAGTTTCTCAGAAATTAAAAAAGTATAATATTAAGAATTAAGCTGAGTGTTTTTATGCTGTGAATTTTTCACAGCATAAACAGAGCGTGGGAGGGGAATCCCCGCAAATACCACAATATTTAGGAGGTGCCGAAAATGGCAAAGAAAGTTACTGGTTATATTAAATTACAGATTCCAGCAGGTAAAGCTACACCTGCACCACCAGTAGGTCCAGCACTTGGACAGCACGGTGTAAACATTGTTCAGTTTACAAAAGAATTTAATGCAAAAACAGCAGATCAAGACGGAATGATTATTCCTGTAGTTATTACTGTATATGCTGACAGAAGTTTTAGTTTTATTACAAAGACTCCGCCTGCGGCAGTTTTACTTAAAAAAGCATGTAACCTTAAATCAGGTTCAGCTGTTCCTAATAAGACAAAGGTTGCAACTATTACTAAGGCTGAAGTTCAAAAAATTGCTGAACTTAAAATGCCTGACCTTAATGCTGCAAGTATCGAAGCTGCTGTTAGTATGATTTCTGGTACTGCAAGAAGTATGGGAATCACTGTAGTAGAATAATAGTAAGTTTTTTGAAAACGTGGGAGGGTTTGGCTCCCGATATTACCACTAGGAGGTTATTGAAATGAAAAGAGGAAAAAGATACATTGAGGCTGCTAAATTAGTAGACCGTGCAAATCTTTATGAAAAAGACGAAGCTATTGCACTTGTTAAAAAGTCAGCAGTGGCCAAATTTGATGAAACTATTGAAGCACACATTAGAACTGGTTGTGACGGACGTCACGCAGATCAGCAAATCCGTGGTGCAGTTGTACTTCCTCACGGAACAGGTAAAACTGTAAGAGTACTTGTATTCGCTAAGAATGCAAAGGCTGAAGAAGCAACAGCAGCAGGTGCAGATTTTGTTGGCGGAGAAGAACTTATACCTAAGATTCAAAATGAAGGTTGGTTTGGATTTGATGTAGTAGTAGCTACTCCAGATATGATGGGTGTAGTAGGACGTTTAGGACGTGTACTTGGTCCTAAGGGATTAATGCCAAATCCTAAGGCTGGTACTGTAACTATGGACGTTACTAAAGCAATAGAAGACATCAAAGCAGGTAAGATTGAATACAGACTTGATAAGACAAATATCATCCACGCTCCGCTTGGAAAGGCTTCTTTTACAGAGGAAATGTTAGCGGACAACTTCCAAACGCTTATAGATGCAGTAATTAAAGCAAGACCTAGTGCACTTAAAGGACAGTTCATTAAGAGTATTACAGTTACTTCTACAATGGGTCCTGGTGTTAAACTTAATGTTGCTAAAGTTGTAAATTAATTATGATATAGAATTTGATACCAAATTAAACAGGAGGCGATGATAGTTTACCTCCTGTTTGATTTTAGTAACAGTTATATTGTACAGAAACTAAACAAATATGATATTGACATATTAGATAAAATATGATATTTTATTAAAGTATTACTGCCGAAGATAGTAGGTGCCGTAAGGCATAAGGTTAAAACGCCTACCGAGGAAAGATTGAATTATTCTTTGAATGGTTTATTATTCCCTCTGTGTTTTCGCATATGAGGGAATTTTTCGTGCAGTACCATATTTATAAAATTTATAAGGAGGTACATAAGTTATGGCTAAAGTAGAATTAAAGCAGCCTATCATCGCTGAAATTATAGAACTTTTAGATGGTGCTAAGGCAGCAGTACTGGTTGACTACCGTGGTATTAGTGTGGAAGTGGATACAGAACTTCGTAAATCACTTAGAGAAGCAGGAGTTACTTATAAGGTTTATAAGAACACTATGCTTAATTTTGCGGTTAAAGGTACAGAATTTGAAGCATTAGCAGCAGACCTTGAAGGTCCTACAGCTATTGCAGTTTCTAAAGAAGATGCAGCAGCTCCTGCGAAGATTCTTTTTGAATATTCTAAGAAAGCAGAAACACTTAGTCTTAAATCTGGTGTCATAGAAGGAACTTACTATGATAAAGAAGGTATTAAGGTTATTGCTACTATTCCATCAAGAGACGAATTACTTGGAAAATTACTTGGAAGCATTCAGTCACCTATTACAAATCTTGCTCGTGTTCTTAATCAGATTGCAGAGTCTAAAGAAGCGTAATTATTTGATAAGTATTTTATATATTACAAAACAAATGAAAATTAAATTTACGGAGGTATATTGAAATGGCAAAATTAACAACAGTAGAATTTATTGAAGCTATTAAAGAGTTATCAGTATTAGAATTAAACGAATTGGTAAAAGCTTGTGAAGAAGAATTTGGTGTATCAGCAGCAGCAGGAGTTGTAGTTGCAGCGGCAGCAGCAGATGCGGCAGTAGAAAAGACTGAATTTGATGTAGAACTTACAGAAGTAGGTCCTAATAAGGTTAAAGTTATTAAAGTTGTTCGTGAAGCTACAGGCTTAGGACTTAAAGAAGCTAAAGAAGTAGTTGACGGAGCACCATCTATACTTAAACCAGAAGCATCTAAAGAAGAAGCAGAAGATATTAAGGCTAAACTTGAAGCTGAAGGCGCTAAAGTTACTCTTAAATAATTTGTTTCAATTTATTGAAAAGAGTAATCGGGCTTTAATAGTACACTTAGGGAGATATTGGCACGTTAGTGTTGGTATCTTCTTTTTTGTTTTATTTTAGTGAGTATTTTGGAATAAACATAGGGTAATGCAATAGTCTTATATATTTTAATTAACGAGGAATAGTAATGTATAGCAGCGTATTTTAGGGTATAATATTAAATATTAACAGATAAAATGTAAAAACATACAAAAAAGATAGCTATTTATATAGAAAATTGTTATAGGGTATTGAAATAAAGTCTATTATGAGGTATTATACTAAGGTATAAACTTAATATGTTGTTAAATTTAAAAATATTAAAGAAAACTTAAAAAGTGATTTATTTAGTTGAATAAATAGTAATTTATAATTTGGATGGGAATTTAGATAAGAAAGGAGGTGTTTTGTATTAACAAAAATATTATAAAGTTTAAACGTGTAATGGCATTTTTTATTGCAGTGGCAATAACTGTAGCCTCAATTCAAGTTCCTGCATATGCGGGTGATATAGAAGCAAATAATGTGACATCGACATCAGTTATAGAGGCAGAAGATAGTCAAGATACATATTTGGAACATGGAGCAGATATTGGAGAAGATACAGACATCTCCGAAGAACTTTATATAGAACAAGAAAATGGAATAGAAGAAGATAAAGAAACTTCTGGATTAGAACATACAACAGAAATTGATAAAGAGAAAGTCGAAGAAGTATTACCAAAGGAAAATGCACTGTCTGTTAAAAAAGAAAAACCAGTACAGTTTAAGAACTATAGACATATTGAAGATAATGGGTATATTTCATTATCTAGGATAGAGTTAAGTGATTTTAATTTAAAAGGTGTAGAAAATATTGATGAATATAGTTTTAAAATGCCTAGCGGACATAATGCTTCATTTAGAGTAGCTATAAACTTGCACAATGCAGCACCAAATGAAACCTATAAAGTGGTCTTTAATTATGATACAGAACATTTAGATAAGTTGGATGTATTTAATTGTGAGGATAGTAATCAATATACGGTTGAAGATACAGGAAATTCATTTATAGTATCTATACCCACAAGCGCACAAAGTCAAGAGCAAAATAAAAGGGTAATTGTTGTATTTACACTGAAATTTAAAACTGGTCAATGGTTTAGCGGCGAAGAATTTATTATTAGAACTGAAGCCTTTAATAGTGCAGATGAAGATATTTTAACTGATAATACAGGAACAGCATGTGAATATACATATACCATAGTTAATAATATAGATGAATTATGGGAATTAAACACAGGAAACTTAAGTTTTAACCCAGAAACATATAATACGTCAGCTGGTATTGCAGGACGTAATTATGCAGATAAGGTGAATAATACAAATGATATTCTGGAAGTATCTTATGATATAAAGTTAAAAAATAATATTTGCAGAGAAAGTCAAAAGTCTATAATTATAAGTGATAAAATTATGGTTGATAGTCAAGACTTACTAGAGGGGCTTAATCAAATAACGGTTACTTCTGGAAATACAAATTATCCAGTAGAAGCAGACTTAGAAACTGGGGAATTTAGTTTTACTTATTTAGTTGAAAGCATAACTTTAGAAGATATGTTATCAGTAGGGCAAACAAAGACATTTCATGTGAAATTAGAGTTTGATATGGATAAGTACACTGCAAATTCAGAAGCTGAGGCGAACCTATATCAATTTACAACATCTGCTAAAATGCGAGGAGAGAATATTTTATCGGAAGTATGGGATTGTGAAGCTGCTGAGGAAGTAGAATTTGTTTTAGGATACTACTATAAGGACATAGAGCCTGTAAGTTTTGATTTAAAGCAAATGATAGAATTGCCAGGTGAAACTGTAGCCAGAGAATATACTGTAGAATTGGAAAAATATGCAGAGTATGATAATATAATTTGGAAAATGGTTCCTCAAGATTATAATGAAATAAGTGGTGAATACAGAGAGCTTTCTGTTTCTGATATAACTATAGAAAGTATCGCAGATGAAAATGGCATTGCACATTTTGAGATTGATCCTAATAGTTTTACAGAAGATAAATATTTTAAATTAGTATTGGTTCAGGGAATAAGTGAATATTTCAAAGTAAATGACCCAATATATATAAAAATAACAAAACCTAACAGCTTAGGAGAATCTCAAATATTCACACAAACATATAATAGTGATTTATCAGGACGAGAATTTGAAGTTTGTGAAATAAACCAGAATACTAATAATTATGAATTGGAAGCAGTACATAAATCAGAAGGTATTTCAGCAATAGCAGTTAATTTACAAAAACAAAATGAAACATTAACAGATTTTGAAGCATATTTTGATATAACTAAAAAGTTAAAATTAAGCAATGTTGATATAAATAGCGAGATGTCTATTGATATTAATAACAGCAATGTGCAGTTTGATGTAGTACTGGCAGAAGTGGCAGGAACAGACTTTAATTTATATATAGATAAATTAGAGGGATATAACTTGCAGTATGCTATAGGTGCAGCAGAAATAATGGAATGGCAATATGCCGATGATACAGAACAGGGATATAATATATTGATAAATGTTGCAGAAAATGAAATTTTCAATATAAATTTGCGCTATGTAAAGAATATTGGTAAAGTTTCATTGATAGCAGACATTGAAAGCTTTGCAAATAGCAATATGGATTTATCAAATATAAGTACAGTTAAAATGAATGTGTTATTGGAAGAAGAAAACACAGAAGCACACCTAAACTATGATTTAACATTTTCAGTTATAGAAGATAATTTAGTTTCAGAATTTATAGATTTAAAATCAGGCAGATATAATATAATAAATGCCAAAATAACCCATGTTATGTATGCAGATATGACAGAGGAAACTGTCGTTAATAATAGCGATGAATTTCTATTTGAAAATACAGATAATATTGAACATATATTTGAAGTAAATGCTGGAGAGATAAATTCAGGAATTATAAATTTACAATTTACAGCATTTCCAAGAATAGAAATAAGCAATAGTTTTGAAAGTTTATTAGGCGAAAATACAACATCAATAGATGATATGTATTCAGATGAATTGAGTATAACCTATGAGCTGTATAATTCTAATTTGGTAAAAGTTGCTGTTGCTAATGTTAATATAAGTGATGATATTGTAAATTTTGCAAAAGTAGATGAAAATGGTATCACACAGTATAACATACCTTATGTTGTCAATATAGAAGATTTAGAACGTGGATATATATTAAAACAAGTATTAAAAGCTAACTATAACGATACTCCATATGTTCAAAGAGAAAATATTTCTAAAATTGTATGGCAAGAAAGCAGTCAAAGTATTATACTTGTAAATTCAATTTATGTTAAAGATAGTGTTGAAATAGATACAAATAATAGAATACAAATAACTGTACATAATGCATTAAAGCCAAGTTTAAAAATATTAAAATTAGGTGAAACAAATATAATAAATATTGATGGAAGCAGAAAGCTAATGCCATTAGAGGCAGTTGAGTTTAATGCTGTAATTAATATTAATGGAAGTGAAAAGTATATAGTAGCACAACCATTAAATATGCTTAATAGTCAATATATTATGACAGGATTAACATCTATCAGAGAAAATGCAAGTATTTTTAAAACTAATAGCTTAGGTGAATTAGAGATACTTGGAATAGAAACTGATATATTGGGAGTAAATAATATTAAATTTGAAGAGGTTTATTTTCCATCAGAAAATTATGGTGTAGAATACTTGCGTACAGATTATTTAGTAGCATCTGCATTTATAACAAGTGATGATATATGGGCTTATGCAGAAGATGAAAGCTCATTAGTATTTGTAAGCAAAATAAATCAGTTACATATTGTAATTAATCAAGAATGGTTAGATGGAACTGCAAGGTATATAAGTGATTGTGAGTATGGTATATATGTGAAATTGGAAGATGATACATATAAATTGGTTGACAAGATTTCAATAAATGATACTGCAAGTGGAATTTCGTCACCATTATCAGCCGGAACATATTATATTACACAATTAAAAGCGCCTATTGGAACAATAACTGATAGCTTTTACTATAAGTATATTGGCAATTTAGGTAATAGTATTTGGAAAAATGTTTCAGAAGATTTGGAATATGCAATAATTAATGGAACTGAAGTATATTTTCATGAAGTACAATTGGATAGAATTGTAGGTGAATTGGAAGAAAATCATACAGAACCAATTTATAAACATGTGTTTTTTGCCAATGAAGTAAGTACTGACAAACATGAAATTAGAGTACAGTTTGTTATAGATAAATTAGGATATGAAGATTATAACTCATTAAGCAGTACTGAAGTTGGCGATTACGGTATTACAGAAAGATTAAGTGGAGTTGAATTTAAAGTACACTTAGCAGACTCTAATTATAATAAAATATTTGTGGGTGAAAGTGAAAGCTCCTTAATTGGAGGAGGTAAAACTGGTTCTTATTTTTCTGGATATGAAACTTCTATAGAACATGGAAGATTGGTTATAACCAGTGAAAATTTATTAGAGGCTATAACAGCCGCTAATGAAAATGGAAGTGAGCCGCATGGAAAATTATATTTTGTTATAGAAGAAACAGGAGGCATACCACATGGCTATTCAAATAAAAATGGTGAAATTCGCCATAATGTGTTCGTTGATGTATCAGAGTATAGCGGTATAGATATAGAGGAACTTGAAGAACATGAAAAAATTAAAAGAGTAGAATTGCCGATTGTTAATATTGCAAAGGAATCTAAACTTACTATTCAAGTGAGGTCATTAGAAAACTCATATAATATTGCAGATATGAACACTAAATTTATTATTACTAGAGTGGATACTGGTAGTTTTGGCGATGATGAATATTGGTCAACATATTCTGATTGGACTAGCAGAGGTGGATTGTTAGATTATGTACCTTTCGGACAAAATACTTTAAATTCAAGAATATTTGAATTAGAAAATGGTGTGCTTAATGCAAGTTTACCAGAAGGTGTATACAAGATAAAACAGGTATCAGCAGCACGAAATCATTATGCAAAAGGATACTATATTGGAGCAAATTCACAGCTAATTGGAATATCAGGCAGAGAATTTTTTGAGATTGGCGAAGAATTAACTATGGTAATTAGCGGAAATACTACATATACTGTTTTTAATCAACCTTATGCGAAACTTGAAATAAAACCTAATTGGAGTAATCCTGAGTATTTAGAGGCTTCTGAAAAAGTAATCAGATACATTGTAACTAAATTGGATTTTGACGGAAATGCTAATACTACAGAAATTAGGAGTGGCAATATATTTTATCTGGAAGAAGGAACATATATAATTGAAGAACCAGATTTCTCCAGCCACCCTGTTGTTGGGAGTGAAGAAGATAATAAAGAGTATGGCAGTTCTGGTATTAAACTAAAAGTAGTTGTAAATAGTGCAGGTGAAATTGAAACTTATAAGTATATTACATTAGAAGAAACTGCTTCAAACAGTAATGCTGAATGGTTAGATATACCTGAGTCAATAGAGGATAGTAATTCAGATATACCATTATTCGTTAGAAAATATAGTGTAGGCAGTATTGATAACGCATCTATAATAGTAGATATAAACTATAATCATAGGCCAGCTCTATATCTTCATATGAAAGGTATAAATTCAAGTGGATATATTGATGAAAATGCATATACAGAAAATGTTGAATTTGCTATAACGGCAATATACAATGATGAAATTACTGCATATAAGGAATATATAATTAAGGCTGGCAATAGAGGAAAAGCATTAGTACTTCCAGATAACGCAATGGCAGATAGTTATATATTAGAACAAATTGGATTTGAGGGGGAAAGAGATTCATATAGATACATTTTACCTAATGAAGCAATGACAATAGATTTTGATAATACAAATGAGAATAAAGTACAGCGTATTTCAAATTATAGAGTCGATGAAATTATTGAAAATATATCTGAGGAGGTATCAGAAATACCAAATAGATATTTTTATAATGTTCAAAACCAAGCTAATATGTTAGTGAATATAACAGGAAAGTATCCAGTAGTAATTGAAGCTGACAATGAAGAAACTGTAGTTAAACCAGAAGCTAATATTGAGTTCACTTTAGCAAAATTGACATTCGATGAAGAAGTTGGTTTAGTCAGATTACCAAATAACAATAGTTTTATAACATTTGAAACTGTTGAAGATGGTGTGAAACAGTCTGATGAAAATGGAAATGTATTTTGGGAAGAGTTAGAAATAGGTGTGTATAGACTTACAGAAAGTATGTCACAAGATTTTCCGAGCTATTTATCAGGATATGGTGATAGTGAACTTCAAAATTATTATTTTGAAGTCAAGGCAAGTGAAAATCATAAAACCAAACCTGTTATAGAAATCATATATGAAAATTATATAAATGGCACTTTATCGAATGCATTGCCTTTATATAAGAATGATGATTCTCCAAATGGATATCTTAACTTTGAAATCGACAATAAATTAACAGAAAGCAAAAATATAACATATAATCAGTTGAATATACAGCATGCTTTTAGTGGTGTTATATTAGATGTAAGTGTTTTAAGTGAAGAACAAGTAAATGGAGATAATATTTATATACCTAATGTAGAATTTGAAATATCCATAAAACGTAATAATCAATCAGAAATAGAACATATAGCAAATATAACAACAGCAGAAACAAATAGTAATACTACTATAATAGGTCATGCAATATCAGATTATATTGCTGTTAGTGAAGGTGATACTATTATAATAAAAGAAACTAGAGCTGGCGCAGGTTATATGCTTTATGGAGAGGATATTGTCAGGGAATATATAGTAGGTAAGGATATTATACAAGGCAGTATTAAAGAAGTTGTATTCATTAATCATAAGCAAAATGAAAATTTAGATAATGCACTTACAATAATACAAACTGAGAATTTTATATTTAATTCAGAGCATTATAAAAATTTATCCTATTATGACGGTATTGATAACAATTTCCTTGAAAAAGAATACAGTTGGACTGTTGGTGTCGGAGAAGTTCTTCCATTAAAAGATTATCATGTGAATTTGAACCAAGTTACAGTATTACCTGAAACAGATTCAGTAGGTTCTGAAATCTTATCATTTACATTAGAAAAAGATAATGAAATTGAAATAGGTGAAAAATTATGGTATAGCGTTGATAGCGTAAACTGGAACGAACTAAGCGACAAAATAGTTGACTTTAAAGTGACAGAGCTTGAAAATTTTACTGGGAAGATATTTTTTGCTACAGGAAGCACTAAGGAAAGTGTTGAGCAAGATAGAACATTAAACGTAAAACAAGTAGGTAATATTTGTGATGTTAAAGTTATTGTCGGCTATTATAGTGAAAATCCAGAAGATACAAATAAGGTTTCTTATATAAGTAATAAAGCTGTACTAGGAGCAAAGTCATTTATAGAAACTGGGGCAAATGAAAGCTATAATCTAAATAGCAGCCATTCGACAGCGTTTGTAATAGATTTTTCAAAAGTTAGTATTTCTTCTGAAAGTATAAATACAACAGTTACAAAAGGCGATAATTTCAATTATACTATTTCAGTAATTAATGAAGGAAAAACTATAATTGAAAATCCTATTATAGGTGTTGTTGTTAACAGCCGAAGTATTGCAGGTGCAGAAATTAAGGAAGCGAATCTTTCAGCTGGTATAAAGAGTATAGGCAGTTCAATGAACTTTAGAGCAGATGAATATTTTGAATTGATATATTGGCAGTTAAAAGGTGAATTTGCTCCAGATGAATTGATTAATTTGTCTGTGGATTTTACTACAGAGTTTGTTGTTGATAATAATATATTTAACTTAATTCCGTTTATGGTAACAGAAGATAACATCATACAGTGCGGTACGGAAACTTTTGAACCAATAGGTGAAGTATTAAATACATTGAATTTAGAATTTAATATGTTAAGAGGGTCTGTGGCAGCTACTGGGAATGCTGATGAAGTTGTATGTGAAAGTAATGGAAGGTTAACTTCAGTACATCAAATGTTGGTAGTTGATAGTGATACAGAGTATAGTGATGGAAGGCTTTTAGGTTGGTCATTGTATGATAATGAAGATATTGCGGTAAGACCTGGACAGTCTATTTTATATAGGATTCAAGTCAGTAATGAGGATATAAATGCAGGATTTGATAATCAATACTACGGAATACTAGACTTACATGCTGTAATTGGCAGTGAAGATGCATGGATATTAGATAATGTAGAAGGTGCACCTATTTACAGTGTAAATTCAGTGAATACCAGTAATAATGAAATTAAATATGGTACAGTAAATGAAGATGTAGAGTATGATAATTTGGAGTCAGAAACAATTATAGATATAGTAAGTACTGCAACAGATAATCATATTAATACTGTAAATATTTTGAGTTTCGAAGATGTAAGGATAAATGAGCGTTACCTTGCATTTACAACAGATTTAGATTCTCAAGAATGGGCTGAAATTATTATAGAGGTAAAAATTCCATACGAAAGAAATATGTATAGTGATTGGAATATTATCAATATAGGTAAGCAAAATAGTGTAAAAACAAAGTCTGTAGTAGGAAGATTTGAATATGATGACATAACATACGAAGCAGTGGCATTAGAGGCAAGACCAGTATCTATTTCAGGCAGGGTGTGGGATGATGTTGATAATAATTCCAGTATGTTTGATGAAATGGGTAATATGGAAAGTTTTTATGGATATGATTCTGCAACTAATACTGGAGGACTTGAAAACAGCTTTATTGCTAGGTTATATGAAGCAGATGTATTTGGAAATATTATCAATATGGATATGCCGATAGCAAGCACTATGGTGCTTAAAGATGGCAGTTATATTTTTACAGATATACCAGCCACAATGAATAAGATTAATCTTAATTATGTAGTTAAATTTGAAGCATTGTATGAAGGCATAGAAGCATTTGATGCTAATATAATAATGGAAAATCCTAATTATGTGAGTACTGCATTTGCTGATATTAATAATGGAGTTGTTAATGTTAACTTAGAAAATGGTAATACTAATGAAATGTTGACACCTGCGTTTAAGGCAGATACTAATACTGTTCAAGAAAGATTGACTACCGCACCTAATATAAATGTAGCATTATATAGATATTCTAATATGGCTGTTAAATTTTATATAGACAAGGATCAAGATGGTGAGCTGACAGAAGGGGATGTTATTATTGATAATACTGCTGTTCATAGAAATATAAGAGATGTAGTTAGTATTAAAGGTCCAATGGAATATGCTGTTGATAACTTAGAAACATATTTTGCTGAAATATATCACACAATAAATGAACCTTATGTTATAACTGCCAGAAAAACTTTGTTAGAAGAGTTGAGAGTTAAAAATCCTGAATTCGTATATAAATGGTATGAACCGGAAATAGATACAATTGAAACTGAGTTGGAAGATGAAATAATATCTATGGGTATGATGTCAATATCCGCAGTTGATGAACAAGGTCTTGAATATTTTGTTGATGAATTAACAAATAATTATATTATAAGTGGAAAACATATAGAATATGCAAGTGGTGTAAATGCAAATATAGTGTATATTCCAATTATAGAAGAACCTGCACCAGAAGCTGGCGATGATACAGAACGTATAGGCCTAAATGCACTAAGAGATAATTTGAAAAAAAATATTAGAGATATTAATTTTAATAAAGATGATATATCAGATAATATCGGTGCTGACAGCGATTATGTACAAGAATATTTGGAACAAGACAAATTAAATCAAGATTTAACTTCAACTACAAACTTTCTTATGAACTCAAATAGGCATAATACAGTTAGTAATAACCAATTAGAAGAAATTACAGAAACGAGTTATGAATCAGCAAATGCTGAAGAAAATGAAACAGAGCAGTCATCAATATTACCTCAAATACCTATTATATTAGAAAGTGATGAGGTAGGCTGGGAGCTGGGTAATGTCGTGATAGTATTGGCTAACATAATTATGAATATCCTTTTGCTTATATATTATTTGAAAATGAGAATTGTAAAGGATAAAAAAGTACGTAAAAGTAAATTAAAATGGATTGCCATATGTGTAGTAACAAATATTATTTCCATATTAATAGTGACATTTACATCAGAGTTTATTGGAACTATGGCATTAGTAAGTTATTGGACACCAGTGTTAGCCTTATTGCTTAGTGTATCAGCAGCAGGATTTATAATTGTAAAGTCTGATATAGACAATAAAAGATAATGTTATCCTGCTTTTAGAACTAACGCAGTACATAAGTTTAGATATGAAAAACTAAATAATTGTAATAGTATTAAAAAGGCTTCAGTTGCTAATTATTTTAGCTGACTGCTGCCTTTTTAATTAATTTTTATGTATTATGTAAACTAGCTAATAAATCAATTTATTGTTTTACTAACACCAAGCACCGTCAATAGCGATAATTTGTCCATTTAAGTAAGAATCTTTATAAGCTAAATGATATGCAAAATTGGCGATTTCTTCAGCTCGTCCTAGTCTATTCATAGGGATTTCGTCAATTAAGTCAAGTAATTCATCATCACTCATAAAACTATTCATTTCGGTATCTATAGCGCCGCAAGCTATAGCATTGACTTGTATTTGGGAGGGGGCTAGTTCTTTAGCCAAAGCCTTAGTAAAAGCATTGACACCACCTTTAGTAGCTGAATATGCTACCTCCATTGAAGCACCAATATTTCCCCAAACAGAAGAGATATTTATGATTTTTCCGCGTTTTGCCTCAAGCATGGCGGGAATTGCTAGTTTAGAGCAATTAAATAATGATGTTAAATTAGTGTTTATAATAGTATTCCAATCTTCAGGGGTCATATCTTGTAAAAGTCCAATATAAGAGATACCAGCATTATTTATTAAAATATCAATATTTCCCAAGTGTTTCTTTATATTAGAAAACATTAATTGACACTCTGAATAGTTGCCGACATCACCAACAAAGGCATAACAGTCTACTTGGTATGATTCTATATCTTTTTTTGTCTGCATAAGAGCTGTCTTGTGATTTATACAGCTTATAGCTACATTGTAACCTTTTTTGGCAAATTTGATAGCAATAGCTTTGCCAATACCTCTTGAAGCACCAGTAACTAAAACAGTTTTTCTTGCCATAATAAAGACCTCCTTAAAATATAATAATATTATCTATTTTATTTTAACAAACCAAGCTGACATTGACAAGAAATAATATAAAGTATGATATTGTCAGTGATATATAGTGAAATATTAAAAGGTAGCACAAAGTGTCTTCGACACTTCAACTCCCCTGCCCCTCAATCTTTGAGGGGTGAGGTCTTTCTTTTTCTCCACTTTTCCTTCATAATGTATTTATGAA
>JGI994J12354_10001966_pt1 | contig 20585 bp, 24 predicted proteins | sample IntmicLarv3ML3BL_FD_12354 | JGI IMG/M metagenome (IMG submission 12354)
AACACTTCTCCTATCTGCACGCCTAATGCATCGGCTATCCTGAACGCCAATTCCAGTGACGGCGTATATTTTCCTGATTCCAATGCGACTATGGTCTGACGTGAAGCTTCTGCTTTCTCTGCAAGCTCAAGCTGAGTCATCTCTCCTGCAAGGAAACGCAGTTTCCGTATGTTATTGACCATTCTCTTAGCCATTCCTCACGCCTCTTTCGTAAAGGTATACGCTTATCGAACCTTCAATTATCGCTCCGATCAGAAAAGCTCCGAACATCATGTTCAATGCAGTTACAGCAGATGTATCAAACACAAGTGCCAGCAGTGTCGCCATGAACCCTATTCCGACGCATATGTAACCTGCTCTTTCGGATCTCATGCCGATCTGTTTATCCATTTCGTCCTCTTTTGCCAATGATGCTATTTCCCTTTCTACTCCTTTGTCATCCTTTCCTTCTTTGACCGAGAGTTTCGCTGACAGCACTATAGTGTACATGATCTGCGCAACTATCATGGCAATGACCGCGCCTAATATGAATTTCAGTATGGTCACGGCCCATTCGCTCAGATCGTCCTGATCCGGCGCATTGGAACCGGAGGCATATACGACGTATACGAACAGCATGACCACTGCAATGATCACATTTATGAGTTTAACTCCGCTTTTGTAAGATATGTTTCCACCTCATACGTCTCTTTAGTTAGACATTATGTAATGTATATTTAACATTATGTCGTGTATTTTTGACATAATACAAAACGAATGATCCTTTAAAGCAAAGAAGGTCGGGAATAGTATTTGAACCAATATTCCTATTCGGGTGCATGACATCCGACAAGGACCTGGCCGATGCAAATGCTATGAAAGAACTCGCCAAGTCCGGTAATGCTGAAGCACAATACGGCCTTGGTCAGATGTACGAGAAAGGGAAAGGTGTTTTGAAAAGTGACACCGAAGCAGTGAAATGGTATTCTCTTTCCGCCGAACAGGGTAACGTGTGGGCTCAATGCGACCTCGGCAGAATGTACGAATCCGGAAAAGGTACTCCGAAAGATGACAGGAAGGCCGCGAAATGTTATGAGAAAGCAGCAGCTGCGAAGGATATGTGGGGTCAGTACTGCTTGGGAAGGATGTATGCCAACGGAAAAGGTGTTTCCAAAGATCCGGGAAAAGCTGCAGAACTATTCGGGCTTGCGGCCGATCAGGATGTACTTCCGGCAAAATACGAATTGGGGATGATGTGCTCCCGCGGGAACGGCATCAAAAAGGATATGACCAAAGCCTGTAAATTGCTTACTCCTGTCGCCGAATCAGGGAATGTGTGGTCTCAATATGAATTGGGAAGGATATTTTCGAAAGAGGAATGGTCGGGTAAGAATGATGAGAATGCGGCAAAATGGCTCAAACTCGCCGCCGATCAGGGAAATGATCTTGCTCAGTACGACCTCGGAAAGATGTACGCTGACGGAAAGGGAGTTCAGCAGAATGACAAGGAAGCTGTAAGATTATACAGACTTTCAGCTGACCAAGGGAATTCGTCTGCTCAGTACGACCTCGGCTGGATGTACGCCGCGGGACGCGGCGTGAAGAAGAGCGAGGACGAAGCCGCGAAATGGTTCACCTTAGCTGAAAAGAACAAATAGACGGATCATTGGATCTGAGAACATCACAGTTACGGGAACAGTTAACAGATGTTATTTCTACATCAGCGACGATTCTGTATCAGGTGATACGAAATGCCGACATTTGCAGACCCGTTCCTCGGGAACATAAACAGAAAAATGACCGACGTGGAACTCGCACAAGCCCTCAGAATTGATATTGCGGGAGAACTGGAAGCAATATTCCTTTACGATTCTCACGCCAATGCGACCGACAACCCTGTTGCTAAAGCTGTTCTCCGGGACATACGTGATGAGGAGAAGACACACATGGGTGAACTCATAACATTGATGAGATACCTGGACAAAAATGAATACGAACTCTTTGCAGACGGTGAAAAGGAAGTTAAAGAACTTTTAGAAGAGTTGAAAAAAGAGGGGAAGATCTGATCCTTTCTAAACCACTTACAATCTTCTTACTTCTCTCCTCGTTTTGATGTTCATCCGGTCATTGACCCTCGTCCACCGGTTTTACCTTCTTCCCTGCGATGCGGAACGCCGTGTTCAGCAATGCTGCCACTAACGCCAATATCAGAACCGCAATGAACGTTGTCGTATAGTCGCCTGACTTATCCACCAGGTATCCGGATACCATCGGTCCGATAAGAGCTCCCGGGATCAGGATGAATGACATTATACTGAAGTTCTCAGGGTAGTATTTTTTTCCGAAATAGTCGTGTGCTATTGTGGATGTGAACGCAGGCGTACCTCCGTAGACCAGCCCCACAACGAGCATTCCGAATATGACTATCACAAGGCTGTCCGTGTATGTCGCAGCTACTAAGGATGCCCCTCCTATCACGAGGGCTACCGCATGTATCGTCAACGACCGTTCCTTGATCTTATCGAACAGCGAACCGAAGACCACTCTTCCTGTACCGTTGAATATCGATTCCAAGAGGCCGAGCACTGCGAATCCTCCGAATGCCAACGCTATGGGAACGGCACTGTTTATTACCATCAGACCTGCTGAGGTCACTACTGCACCCCAGATGAAGAAATACCAGAAGAAGGGCGTCTTCATCATTTCCTTCGGGGAATATCCTGCACCCTCTGCCACTGCGACCTTAACATCAGTTATCGCCGGCGCCTTCAGAATAACGGCACCGGCAAGCATTGCCGCGGTCGTTGTGATCGCAAGCACAATGAACGTATCATGTAATCCTATTCGTGATATCATTTCGCTGACGGTCGTTCCGAGTACGATTCCTCCGAGACCGAAGGCCATCATCATCGAACCCGACGCAAATCCCAAACGGTCACGGAACCATCTGTTCACTGTGCTGATTATCGTATTATATCCGAATCCCACGCCGGTTCCTACGAACGCACCGTAGAAGATGTACAACATCAGCAGGCTCATATCATTACCGGGGCTCATCCTCGAGGTTCCCACGAACCCGACGAACACCAATGCAGCAGAGATCATGAACATAGCTCTGGGTCTTGCTTTTCTGAGTAATCTTCCGGCACTGTATATCCCGAGACAGAATGCTATTATCGATATCGTGAACGTCAGCGACAGCTGAGAAACGGACCAACCGTATTCGGCACCCAGCGGAGCCCTGAATATGCTCCATGCATAGATAAGACCTAAGAACAGCAGCATTACCATTCCTGATACCAAATACATATACCTTTTCCTATTATCCGTTTCACTATGCACATCTTGCATATTTCCGTGAAAGGGGCATATATATACATACTTTTTGTTCATTGATGTATATTATTGTACATTATACGCCTCGATATCATCATTTTCTTTTCCTCTCAAAACACTGCCGGGTTACGCGTAAGCACGTGCGGACATGCATTTGAAATACTGTCATTCCTTACATCTTCTCATGGAACCTGTTACTATAGCACTGATCTGTATAACCATCGGTGCACTCTGCCTCATAATAGAGGCCTTGAGCCCGGGATTCTTTCTCTTGATACCCGGAATGGTATTCATGATCTTGGGGGTCTTCGGATATTTCATAGATGATTTCTTCACATCATGGTATCTCCTCGTGACCATTGTCGTTGTTACCTTCCTGTCGACGGTATTGACGATCAAACTGTATCAGGTACTTGCCAGACCGGTACCGCCTGAGACATTGGTCGCAGAGACGATGATCGGAAAAATAGGAAAGGTAACAGTAGCAACAGAGCCCGGAACCATAAGAGGAAAGGTAAGGATAGGGTTCGACATATGGAGCGCAACCTCGGACGAAGCGATCGCAGAAGGATCGGACATCATAGTTTACGAGGCAGAGGGTGTTCACGTTAAAGTGAAACTCAGGAACAATGAGGAGTGATTAAATATGGAAGCTTGGTGGATAGCCGTTGCACTGGTCATCGGTGTAATGGTAGTTGTGGTAATGATAAGCGGTGTGAAGATCATACAGCCGTACGAACAGGGCGTGTACATGAGACTGGGAAAGTTCATACGCGTCCTGAATCAGGGTATGAATATGGTATGTCCGCTGATCAACGTTGTTGTTAAGGTCGATTTACGTACACAGGTGCTTGATGTTCCCAGACAGGAGGTCATCACAAAGGATAACTCACCCGTTGTCGTTGACGCAGTCATATACATTAAGGTCACCGACCCGAAGAACGCTTTCTTCGAGATCGTTGATTACCGGTTCGCCACGGTGAATCTTGCTCAGACCACACTGAGATCGATCGTCGGTGAGATGGAACTCGATGAGATCCTTTCGAACAGGGAGAAGATCAACATTCAGCTCCGTGACATACTGGACGAGAACACCGATAAGTGGGGTGTCAAGGTCGAGAGCGTCGAGATCAAGGAAGTGGATCCCGCAAAGAAGGTCAAGGATTCAATGGAAGAGCAGACGTCCGCAGAAAGAAAGAGACGTGCTGCCATCCTCGAAGCGGACGGTCTGAAAAGGGCTGCGATCATGCAGGCCGAGGGTATGAAGAAATCAAGGATCCTCGAAGCAGAAGGATTACAGCAATCCATGGTCCTGGAAGCCGAAGGTAAGAAACTTGCCACTATCCTTGAAGGACAGGGAGAAGCACAGAGGCTCAGGATAATGGCCGTCGGTGCTGCTGTGCTTGATTCCAAAGCATTGTCCGTTCTGTCCATGGAAACGATACGAAGCGTAGGTGAGGGCTCGTCCTCAAAGATATTCTTCCCCATGGAAGTGACAAAACTCGTGGACGGCATATCCCAGTACATGGGAACCGCCACCAACATTCCGGATCGTTCCGTTTCTGACGTCAGGGATCTGGACAAGACTGTCGGAAAAGCGAATGATGTATTGGGTCCGATCCCTAAAGAGGAAGAGATCCGTGCGAGACTTGCCAAAGTTGACAAGATCGTTAACGACGAGATCGCTGAAACGGCAGACATAACGAACAACATCAGCATGCGCTGATAAACCTCTTCTTTTTTCATTTCCCCATGAATGCGATAGAGCTGGAGAACGTATCAGTCGTGCGTGACGGGTCGAAGATATTGGATAATGTCAGCGTTACTGTGGGAAATAAGGAGAACGTTGCGATCATCGGTCCCAATGGCTCCGGAAAAACGACCCTTATGAGATTATTACGCGGGGAGATCCTTCCGTATTATGACGAGAACGTACAGACAATATTCCGCCTGTTCGGAAATGACCGCTGGGATCTATTCGAACTCAGGAGCAGGATAGGTATCGTTTCCATGGACCTCCAATCGAAATTTGACGGATCGGCAAGGATAAAGGATATCGTTATGTCGGGATTCTTCAGCAGCATGGATGTCTATCGCAACCATTACGTTACGTCGGAGATGAATATGAAAGCAGAAGAGATGATGGAACTCCTGGACATATCAGACAAATCCGAACGGGAATCCGAAAAGACATCGTTGGGTGAGATGAGACGGACACTTATCGCAAGAGCGTTGGTGAACGATCCTGAAATGCTTGTCCTCGACGAACCTATGACCGGATTGGACGTGAGCATACGTTCAAAGTTCAGGAAGATGTTCGATCATCTCATTTCGCATAATGTAAGTATAGTGATGATCACTCATGAACTGGAAGATATCCCGAAGGATGTGACAAGGGTCATAATGATCAAGAACGGAAAGATATTCGCTGACGGACCCAAGGAGAATATGCTGGTATCCGAAACGGTCAGTGAACTTTATGATATGAAGATACGTGTAACTGAACATTCAGGTTCGTATCATATGATCTCAGAATGATACGGGAAAGGTTTAAGCTATGTCCGCGCATGATGTTCCGATGTCTCTGGATTGGACCGAAAAGTACCGGCCGTCGTCATTGGACATGGTCATCGGGAACCCGAAAGCTGTCAGTGAATTGAGGGCCTGGGCAAGAGAATGGTCATCAGGGGTTCCGTCCAAGAGAGCGGTCGTGCTCATGGGCAGCCCGGGCATCGGGAAAACGTCTGCAGCAGTTGCATTGGCAAGCGACATGGGCTGGGGTCTTGTCGAGATGAATTCTTCCGATCAGCGTACAGGCGATGCCATTGCCGCCGTTGCGTTGAAGGGTGCTTACGGCAACACGTTCACAGATTCGGGAAGTTACTTGGATTCGAAGACCGGCGGGATGAAACTGATAATACTTGACGAAGCAGACAGTCTCTTCGGGAACGCAGACCGCGGAGCGATGCCTGTTATATCTGAACTTATCAAGAGAACGAAACAACCTGTCATCCTGATAGTCAATGATTTCTATGCGCTGAGCAGAAAGAGTTCTGCAGCCAAGACCGACACATTACAGATAAATTTCATGAAGCCGAGAAGCACGGAGATCGTGAAAGCCTTAAGGAACATAGCTGCCAAAGAATGCGTAACGATAGGAGAAGACGCACTTGCGATCATCGCAGAGAACTCGCACGGAGATATGAGGGCGGCCGTCAGGAACCTTGAATCGCTGGCACTTGGCAGGATGACGATCACCGCGAATGATGCGGCGGCCCTTTCCGACCGTATCGTGAAGAAGGGTATGTACGATCTCATGGATGCTGTTTTCAGAAAAGGAGATGCTAAGGAAGCAAGAAGACTGATGACGGATGTTGACGAAACTCCCGATCACGTCATGCTTTGGCTGGATGAGAACTTACCTCATGAATTCAGGGACCGCGGCGACCTCGTAAGGGGGTACGAAAAACTGTCACGTGCTGACGTGTTCCTGGGAAGGGTTCACAGGCGCCAGTATTACAGGTTCTGGTCTTACGCCGGAGATATGATGACATCGGGTCTTGCAGTCTCTAAGATGAGCGGGGCCTGTAACAACGAACGTTTCAGATTCCCGTCGTATCTGATGAAGATGTCCCGCGGGAAAGGCGTTGCCGCACTGAAAAAAGCGATATGCTACAAACTTGCTGTGTTCCTTCACACATCTACGGGAAGGATCTCACATGACGTATTACCGTTCTTCAAGATAATGATGCTGAATGACCCGGAATTAAGGATGAGAATGTGTGATTCCCTCGATCTTGATGCGGAAGAACTTGCATTCCTGCTCAACGCAAAAGTTGATTCGAAGATCGTGAAAGATACGCTCTTGGGAACCTTTGCACCCGCATCCGTTCCTGATGTTATTGAAGTAGCAGTGAAAGAAAAGGTTGTGAACGATAAACCGAGGTCGCAGAAGAGCCTCTTCGAATTCTGAGGTCTTTCTATGGATCCGATATACAAAGAACTGCTGATAAAACAACAATACCGTTTACATAATGACCATGCTGCAGTGAAGTTATGTCATTGGATGCGCCAGAGCCTGATATACGGGCGTTCGTGTTATAAGCAGGATTTTTACGGAATACAGAGTCACAGATGTTTGCAGATGACGCCTGCGATAAACGAATGCGACCATATGTGCCAGTTCTGTTGGAGAGTACAAGGCCACGATTTCAAAGTGAATGAATGGACAGAGCCGAAGGAACTGTTGGACAAGATGATCGAACATCAGCGGAAACTAATAACAGGATTCAACGGCGATGACCGGTGTTCCAAGGAAAGATACAACGAATCACGTGAACCCAACATGGTTGCGATCTCGTTAGCGGGAGAGCCGATCACGTATCCGTATCTTTCAGACTTCCTGAAGGAATGTCACGGAAGGAAGATGATGACGTTCATGGTCACCAACGGCACTTATCCGGATGAACTGGAAAACCTCGATGTTCTTCCGCGTCAGTTGTACGTTACCGTGGCCGCACCGAACGAAACGGTCTACAGAACAGTATGCAGACCGAAGATCAGCGACGGATGGGAAAGGCTGATGAGAACGCTGGAATTGTTCCCGTCGTTGGACACTCGGACCGTCGTAAGGCACACACTTGTCAAAGACCTGAACTTCGGATGGTCCGAAGAGTACGCAAAACTGGATAAGATCGCAGATCCCGATCTGATAGAACCGAAAGGTTACGTTTTCGTAGGAGGCTCACGAACTCGTTTATCAATGAGCAATATGCCTTCCCATGAGGAGATACTGGATTTCTCAAGGGACCTGGGAGAAAGGGTCGGTATGCAGATATTGAAAGAGAAATCAGACAGCAGGGTCGCACTTCTGGGAGTTCCGGGAATAGAAACGAACGTCTGGAATATCTACAAGTAATACCATAGAAGCAATGCTATCGCAATTATGTGGATGAACATGAACACATAGACCAGCTTGAATTTCGCTTTCTTTGTTTTGTGCCTTGCATAACTCATACCCGCTGCGGCACCGAAAGGTCCGATGAGAGAAACTATCAGTAACGTCTTCTCAGGCGTTCTCCTCTTTCCTTTCACAGCCTTGTTCTTATCCGAAAGATACATCGAAAACGATACGACATTCAGCAGAACAAAAACAGCAATGACCACTAGTACAGTTTCCATTACTCCGACAATATCATTCGAATATAAAACGAATAAGAGGTTTAAAGGTCCTGAATGAACGCATCTGCTGCATCGTTCATCTCTTGACCTTTCTTTTTACCGGCGAAGAACGTTCTTGACGAAACGAACGGATACGGTTCAAGGAGTTTCTTCAGCTGTTCTTCTCCTTTCGCATCCTTGAACATACACGTCAGGAAGAAACTGACATCCTTTCCTTCGAAATCCTTCTCTGCAAGGAAATTCCTTACCGCTTTTGAGAGCTTTCCTGCGTATACGCCGGACCCGATGATCATGCGGTCGTATCCTTCAATGTTCACGTCGTTCTTACCAAGTTCTGCGATATCGCATGACAACTTCGTTGCAATGTGTGTTGCTACTGCTTTCGTGTTCCCTGTCTTTGATGCATAGATCACAATGGACGCCATTATAACGCCTTACCGATCGCTTCAGCTTTGCTCAGGATATCTTTGTTCTCTTTCGCAACGGTCGGGAGTCCTCCTCCGCCCATGACGATCTTTCCTGACGGGACCATCTTGAACATTGCTGCGAACATTCCTTCTATGTTATCTGCGACCTTGTTTCCCATGTCCTCCTGGGAACCGCATGTCACTATCGTCACGAGTTTCTTTCCGCCTGCTATGAACGGCGAGAAATCGAGTCCCATGAACGAATAGCATCGATCCCAGAACATCCTGAACTGTGCTGTCGGTTGCGAGAAGTACAACGGAGTGCTGAGTATTATCGCATCAGCTTTCTTCACATCTTCCAACAACGCTTTGAGATCATCCTTCTGAATGCATGTTCCGTTCTTCTTGCATCCCATGCAAGCTTGACATCCCACCATGTTCATCTTGTTCAGATTGTATTTCTTTACGTTCTTTCCATTGGCCTTGGCGCCTGCGAGCACCGAATCCACTATCGTTTCCGAATTGCCGTTGGCCCTTGGGCTTCCTACTATACCTATTACAGACATCGTATACCTCAGTAACAAAATGATATTATGAAGTATAATAAGGTTTTGTACATTACTTTATTATATCTAGTATTGTTATGTTAGTATTATGTCTGATATGGGTAACAAACCACGATTGGATTGTGCGGTCGACGCTACCATGTCTGTTATAGAAGGCAGGTGGAAAGCGACAATTCTCTGCAAGTTGATCATGAAAGGAACATTGCGTTTCAATCAGCTCATGAAGGAAATGTCCGGTGTATCTCCCAGGATATTGACAAAACAGCTGAGAGAAATGGAACGTGACGGTCTTGTGATCCGGGAAGTATTCCCTGAAGTTCCTCCTCGTGTCGAGTACACTATAACACCGAGGGGAAAGGGACTCGCTCCGATCCTGACTGCAATGGCGCAATGGGGCATCAGGAACATGATGCCGACGATGATCGAGATCGAATGCGGATCACGTACTGCCTGTGTAAAGGAATCGACCCGGGTTTAAAATATCTGCATTCTTATACCTGAGGCGATACAATGGGATATTCTGTCAGGTTGATCTCCGCATCTGAAAAGGACAAACTGTATGATGAATACAAGATAAAGAATTTCCATTCTGCCAAGGCGGAGATCTTCGGTCTGTGTATGAAACTGTATACGGAGGACCGCGGCATCATGGACATGTGGGAAGATAATTTCTATTCGATGTCCAGCAATGTGCGTTCGCACGCTCGTATCATTTCCGTTAACGACGAACGTTACGGGATGGATGTGCTTTATGACAGAACCACGAATACTGCGTTCCTGTTCAACTTCGACTACTATGGGTGGATCAAGAGCATCGCATTGGCGATAGTTGCCGATATGCTTGAGGACTCCCACAACATATTCTCGGTACATGGAGCGGCGTTGGACATCAACGGGACCGGCGTAACGCTGATAGCGCCTTCGAAAACGGGAAAGACAACACAATCATGGGGCCTCCTGAGAGAAAAAGGAGGACGCCTGATAACCGATGACTGGTATTTCGTAAGGCTGGGAGGAGGAAATCCGATCGTCATCGGTTCTGAAAAGAACTGTTATGTGGATGCGGACATAGGAGATGTTTGGGAGGAATTCAAGCCGTTGGTCCAGAATGTCCTTTTCGACAATAAGGGCAGAGGTATTGCTAACATCAGATGGGTCACCGGCAACAGTTCTGTCATTCCGATGACAACGATGCGTCACATCATTCTGATGAAAAGGGACTATGAAGACAAGAACGTTGTAAGAAAACTCACTTCTTCGGAAGCGGTCGATTATATGATCGGGAACGATTTCTGCAATCCGCACCAGATGGTACGTGATGCGAGGAAAATGAAAATGCGCAAGAAGTTCTTCCGGGAATATTTCTCAGATTCATGCGTATATATGGTCAACACGATACTGAGCCCGCAGGAAACTCAGGAACACATTCGGAAAATAGTCAAAGGATGACCTTTACTTCTTTGTCTATCTTCATCCCGTTCTCAGTGACAATGCAATCGTATGCCTGAACCTTTACGCCGGATCCCGATGCTTTGCAGACAGCTTCACCGAACTCGGGATGCATCTCAAAGTTTGGCGTGAACGAATGAGGACCTTTCATCTGTATTACGAAAATGATGCGGCATTCGTATCCCTTTCTTGCATTTTCAATTAGTTCATTGACATGCTTCAGACCCCGTTCGGTAGGGGCATCAGGGAATAGTGCCAGTCCATCGTTTTCCAATGTTACTCCTTTGACCTCGATCAATGTTCTCTTATCACCTTTTTTAAGAAGCAGATCGAACCTTGAGTTCCCTAACGTATATTCGGGAATGATCTCAATGTCAGGATCAGAATGCTCTTTCAGGAATTCATAGACCGCTTTGTTCGGGGCCTGACTGTCAATGTTCACCAGCATCCCGTTCTTCCATACTGCAATGAGATCGTACTTCGTTCTCCTTTCGGAATTGTCGGACCTTTCGAGAACGGCCCGGACACCTTCGATCAACAGTTCTTTGCACCGTCCGGTGTTCTTTACATGCACTTTTTCAACAGAACCGTTGATGTTAACGTAAGCAATGAATCGATTCGGCCTCGAAATGAAGGTTCCTGTGATGATCTTACTGTATTCCATCTCAGCTCCTCTGATATTCGGAACCGTCGGACGATCATTTCAGTTTTCTTATCTCGTTCAGAAGTTCCGGTATCGGGATCGTATCCTGAGGCCAGTATGCGCGCCAGATATATTTTATCCTCATGTCCTTACCCACGAGGAAGAACTCACGGTTCGTGAACCCTATTATTTTCGGAGATTCCGCTCTTTCCACTATCGCTCCGTATTCCTTGCTCACTTTCTGCTCCTTGTCTGAAAGATGATCGTAAAGCGATTCTGTCCTTTCCATCCATTTCTTATGTTCTTCAACGTCCGCAGGATTGACGTGGACCATCTTCACACCGAGTTCGTCGAATTCGCTTTTACGTTCATTCATCACTTCGATGTATTCCGTGCAGGTATGCCCATAGTTCACAACGTAAAAATACAACAGAATGTCGGCATCCTTCACTTCCTTGCTCAAAGAAAAAGAGCTGTTCCATGCCGAAGGTATCGTAAAATCCGGAGCAGTGTCGCCGACAGAGAGTTCCATGGAGCATAGATATAATATTTGATTTTAAACTTTTACATTGTTTCGCACAATATCGATCATTTTCATGATCCTGTCTATGCTTGTTCCTCTGTGAAGCGAACATGACGGCATGAATATGTGACTTCCGGATGAACACCCTCTGACATAATATTCCGTTCCTTCTCTGATCTCCTCATCAGTTCCTGAAATGAGTGTCGGAACGATATCGGTACCGCCGAGAACAGCACATCTTCCGTTTATCATTGACGTTATTTCTTCGGGATCGTTGCCTTCAGAGAACTGGAGACCGTCTATCCCTGTTCTTATCGTATCTTGGAACGGATCGCGCATGCAATCTCTTGTGAACACACCATGGGGGTGGAATATCACAGGATATCCTATTTTGTGCATCCTTGATGTAAGATCGCTGATGTTGGGAATGATCACGTCACGATATACTTCACATCCGAAGAGATCAGGATTGTCAGATGCGGATGCCAAGAAGACACAATCGATCGATCCGTTACGGTCCAGTTCTTCTATGTACCTCATAGTATGTTCCGTGGTCAGTCCGATGACTTTGTTCACATGGTCCTTTTCAGATATCAGCATAAGTGCCAGATCGTCCATTCCTATCAACACTCCCGCTTTTGTGAACGGCCCTTCGACATTACCTACTACTGCAGTGTCGGGAAGCATTTCCCTTACAATGGAATATGATCTTACGGCGCCTGCGGTTCTTCCGGATATCTCGGGAACTTCGGGCAATTCGACAACTCCCCGGAGAGGATGTGTTAACGGAACAGGTATTCCGTATTCGGGGTATTTCATGACACCTCCGAACGATTCGATGTTGAATGCGGCTGATTGTATACAGCCGACGACAGCATCCTGTCCTGTCATCTTTTGGAATGTGACAATAGCATGAGCAGATAATTCTGCATTGTACTGTTCCGTGAAGACCTCTGTGGTCTTTACATTCACGGCATCCATCGCTAACGTCAGATCGCGTAAGAATATAGGTATATGATCAGCAGTACCGCATTTCAGGACTGAAAGGAATTCTTCCGATGCCACAACACCTCAAACCGATACAGATATGTTAAAGTTGGCACCTCTTGTTCATATCGGCAGATATTTAAGTGTTATATCGTAACTTGAAACGCCAACAGTCACGGTCTCACTGTCCGACCACGGTATTTCGCCTCCAAGGATCAGAACTGTGGAAACTGCCTGCACTTCTACCAGGATCCTCTTCCCTTTGGATCGTTCACAAGTGAATTTGACATCTTTGTGAGAATTTTTGTCGATCGTTCCTGCTTCGGTCTCTTCGCCATCGACATAAAGAACGAACTCGGTATCGGACGCCCAACTCGGGGATCCTATCCTGATATTGAGTTCAACAGTCTCTCTGAAAGGATTATGGACGCCGTCATCCATTACGAACAGGTAGTATCCTGCTCCTGCGATCAGGAAAATGATCACTAATGAACTAAAAACATTCGAAGCTTTCGCCATTGCATCCCACTCCGGCAATATGCCCCGGAGTATTTCTTTATTTTTGTTCTCAGGTGCACATGGTAGCGAGAAGCGCGGAGGGGGAGATTCGAACTCCCGGGGTGAGACACCACCGGATTTCAAATCCGGCGCCGTAGGCCTGGCTTAGCTACCTCCGCTTATTTCCCCTTTATCGTTAAGAGATATTTAACCTAAACGTCCGCCGGACATTCTTTTGCCCCTTCGGGATGGGAACCTTTCCTGTCATAATACCACATCAGGAACATGAACCATACCATTTCCAACGGTACCGCGACAGCACCCGGGAGGACCGCATGCGGTTGTCCTGCGAATAGTATCATGGCCAATGTCATCGCAAGAGCACTGTTCTTCCATATTGCTGATAATACCATGACGACACGTCTTTCTTTATTCATTCCCGATCTCCTGAGAATGAACTCCACGACGGCCCATACTGCCGCAAGCCGGATCATTATCACTGATGCGACCTCCAGCACAAGAATGGGTTCGTTGAAAATGAAATCCCTGTTGTTTCCGAATGCTACGAAAATCAGCATGAAATACAGTATATTCAGCGATATCCCTCTGGCGTTCGGAGATATTCGGATCTTCTTCAACGGAACAGAGATGATGAACGGAAGGAGAACGAACAGTAATACGTACTTCAATATCTCCAGCGGGTCGACTGCGTTACCTATCAGCAACTGCGTAAGCAAAGGAGTGATCGCGATCGCCAGGATGTACATCACAGCTACGGAGACGACCGACAGTTTCGCATCACCTTTCATTATCAACGTGGAAGGTATGACGGAGATCGCACACGGAACCGCGGCCATGATCGCCCAACCCATCCACATCTCATCTCCGAACGGAAGACCCAACAGCAGGATCGATGCCAAAGATACACAATAACAGCAGAACACCGCCATCACAATATCTTTCTTCTTCTCGGTGATGTCCTCTTTAGCGAACCTAAGTCCGGTCAGGGAGAGGCTCATCATCGCTATCAAAGAGAACATTATCAGGAATTTTCCGATCCTTTCGTCGATCCCGCCCACTATGAGACCTGACACCAGCGCGGTAGCGACCCAATAACGTATGTTGGTCAGAACGTTCATCAGCGCCATATCGTCACCTGAAGAAATCCATCGCATCTTTTACCGGATCTATGGATTGTTTGGCACCAAGTTGTTTCTGGTATTTTGAGATCCTTGAATCAAGTATCACAGCCATTCCTCTGTCCGTGGGAGTTCGTATCAATCTCCCTATGGCCTGTTTGATCTTTCTCAGTGCAGGAACTTCCGAAGTATACTTCCAGCCTACTCCGAACCCGTACTTCTGATCGAACATATCCGCCATTGCTTTCGACTCGAGCGTCGGCGGAGGGTAAGGTATGCCGATCATGACCGCAAAGCACAATTCATCTCCGGGAAAATCAATGCCTTCTGCGATCGATCCTCCCATTACCGTGAAGAACACACCGTTGCGACCTCTTCTGAATTGATCCAGTGACGCCATTGTCCTCTTCTGCTGACGGGATTCTTCCCAATATAATGTCCTTTTGATGTTCTCTTCAAGATACGGTCTCATCTTCGTCATCATTCCGTATGAGGGAAAGAACACGAGCGTATTCTTTTCAACTGCGTTGCACAGTCTTACGGTCATTTTCTCGATCCTGTGCATCATACCCGGATCACGTTTCATTTCATCGTATTTCGTTGTGAGCTCGTTCACGTAGATGACCGCTTTGTTCTCGGGAGGGAACGGTGATTCATATATCCTTGAAACAGTGGATTGGGGAAGCCCGATCGTACGTATGTATTGATCTAAAGGCTGCAATGTGCCAGACATGTGAACTGCGCCTTTGAGACCGCGCATGAACCCTGTTATATCCTTTGGATCGATACACGCAGCCGAAAGGAATTCTCCCTCGTCATCAGCCTTTATCGTCTTTATGTATTGGTCGTCGGGAGAAAGCACCCAATCCTTCAGTGCCGTTCCCAACGCATACACTTCCGATATCTTGTGTATCCCTTTGTCCAACATCCTTTCCGTCTGCGATTCTCCGAGTTCGATCATCTTCTCGATGATCTCCGAAAGATCGAATAACGTGATCTCGAACTTGCTCAACAGGTAATTCTCAAGCAGATGAGGTTCTAGTTTAGCTTCTCTTTTCACTATCGAGAGGCGTTCGACAGCTATCGACCGGACGGCGTTCTTGACCTGCGTCAGGAAGTCCTTCATCGGCATTTCCTGAAACACCCACGGATTCTTCATCTGGTCGCATTCTTCAAGAGCTTGATCGATCGTACGTTTACGGATGACAAAGCTTTCCTGGTCCCTTGCGGCATCTATCAGATTGTGTGCCTCATCCACTATCAGAAGAACGGTCTCATAACTGCATTTCATGCTTACCAGAAGATTGGACCTTATGTCCTCTGACAGCATGTGGACATACGGAGCAACAACAACGTCCATCTGCGACATTATCGATTTCTTCGCTTCATAAGGACAAACACCAATGGATTCGCAATAGTTATCCAGTTCTTCTGATGTCGGTATCTGACGTTTGCAGTACGATTCGATGGAGATTATCTCCTGTTTCGTCCTTTCATAGTATTTGCATCCGTGTAATCCTCTCAGCGTCTTCGATTTACGTTCTTCGCATATCGTGGATAACGCTTTCGGTGATATCTCGTCATATCCTTTCATGGTCCTCAGAAGGGGGCAGGAACGTTTGCGTCCGGTCAGCGTGATACCGGTGACCGGCTGGATCTGAGATATCGAACGGAGTTCGTTCATCACCTGATCGCTCTGGGATATCGTTCTCGTAAGATATAGGATCTTTTTACCTTCAGCCTTGGCATGCTGTAATCCGGATGCAAGAGAACATATCGTCTTTCCGGTTCCCGTTCCGGATTCTATGACTATATGGCCTGCGGCATTCAGCGTTTTTACGATATCTTTGATCGTCTCAAGCTGCTGCCCCCGCGGTTCGTAAGGAAGATACGGTGCATCGGGATTGCTTTTGATCTCTTTCCTGACCGCAGATGTTTGGATCTTCGTTTCGCTGACCGTATTGTCCGGTACATTCGTCAGTGAGGACTGTCTGCTCCCTCCGTCCCCTGTTTCGATGTTGCCGCAGTTCCTGCAGATTATCGCGTTGGGCGGCATAAGACTTTTACAGCGAGTGCAGAATCCCATGTGTCTACCGAATACGATAATGTTTATAACGATTATCAAGACGGTGCGGGATAAGTAGTAATGGTTATCTATTGCATCCAACATCGGGGAAGCATGGATGACCGCCACAGAGCTACGATCGACAATATAATCAATCCCGATGCGCTCATTCCCGGCATGCCCGTTGACAAGATATGGATGCTGTTAGGGGAAGCTGAAGAACTTCTTTCCGAATATGAGCGTGAACTGGCGATCGCGTACCTCAGTTGCAACCATTCTGAAGTGAAGCACCTGTGTACTACCATTCTGCGCGGTCAGCATGATAAAGAGATCATTGCATCTCTGACAATGGTCAGGGATAAGATGAAAGAGGACCTGAAGAGAAGAAAGACATCAAAGATCTAGATCTCTGATCAATTTCGGTATCCCTGCTTCGAAGTTCACTCCGAATCTTATATCCGTGCCTGCATCCTTCGTTCTTCTGATGCTTCCGACAGTGAAGTCCACTGCTATCTCTGTCGATCTTTTCAATGTCTTCCCGTTCACTAACGAGGATACGAGAACACTTCCGAAAACGTCTCCCGTTCCGTGGTAGTATCCTTCGATGCGGTCTGCGAATGCATATCCTATCTCAGACGTCTCGGGATCATAACATGCAGCGCCCAGTTCCTTTTCATTGAAATACACGCCCGTAAGGACCACCTTTCCGGAACACATCTTTCCGAGTTCTTTCAGAAGCGACTCTATGTATTCCTTTGTGTACGGACCCTCTTTGTACTCCTTTCCGAGCATCAGGACCGCTTCGGTGATATTCGGCATTATGATGTCTGCGTTCGAACACAGTTTTCTCATTCCCTCCGGGAAGTTCTTCGGGAATATGGAATATAATATGCCGTTGTCGGCCATGACCGGATCGACCGCTATCATCGTTCCGTCCATTTTCAGATCCTTGAACACATTGGTGACGATGTCGATCTGTTCGAAGGATCCTAAAAATCCTGTATATATTGCGTCAAAACTCAGGTCCAATGTCTTCCAGTGGTTCACGATCGGAACTATATCGTCAGTGAGATCACGGTATGTGAATCCCTCGAACCCGCCTGTGTGAGTTGACAGCACAGCAGTGGGCATTACGGTCGTCTCGATACCTGCTGATGATATTATCGGCAATGCAACGGTAAGTGAGCATCGTCCGAAGCAGGATATGTCGTGTATCGCCAAGACGCGTTTCTGATCTTTCATTGACAACGGGAATGGAAAAGGGTAATTAAAGGTGTTCATAGAGCGATACGCAAATAACCTGAATGATATACGGATACGATGACCATAAGCATAACAGAAGTTGCTGATGTCAAGGATCTGAAGGAAACGGCAGAACTTGCAAGGATCTCCTGGACTGAAACTTATGTTCCGTTGATAGGAAAGGAACAGACCGAATATATGATAGAGAAATTTCAATCATATGACGTTATGCTGGAAGCGATGAACCGTGGGGAAAGATATTATCTGATATCCTTCAACGGAAGATACTGCGGCTATTTCTGCTTGGCAGATGAATCAGATAAAGTGTTCCTGAGCAAACTGTATGTACTGAAGGAATTTCAGAGGAACGGTATCGCAACTTCCGCATTCGAATTCATCAAGATACTTTGCGATGACAAAAAAATATACCTCACTGTGAACCGAAACAACCTGCCTGCGATAGGATTCTACAAAAGATCGGGATTCAAGACCGCCTGTGACCGTGTGAAGGACATAGGCAACGGATTTGTAATGGATGACCATGTCATGGAATACCGGAGGTAACATGTTCATCCCTGCTACCGAAAAGGAAATGAAGGAGAGAGGGTGGGATTCCCTTGACGTGATCCTTGTGACCGGTGACGCATACATCGACTCATCTTACAACGGAACCGCAGTGATAGGACATTGGCTGATCGAGAATGGATTCAAGACAGGGATCATACCGCAGCCTTCTCTGGACAATGATGATATAGAACGCCTCGGAAGGCCGAACCTGTTCTGGAGCGTCTCGGGAGGATGTGTGGATTCCATGGTCGCCAACTATACCGCGACAAAGAAATTCAGGAAGGACGATGACTTCACTCCGGGGGGTCTGAACAACAGAAGACCGGACCGGGCATGCATCGCATATACCAACCTGATAAGGAAACACTTCAAGAACAGCTTCGTGGCATTAGGAGGGATAGAAGCAAGTCTCAGGCGTGTGGCGCATTATGACCTCTGGTCGGATTCTGTCAGAAGATCTGTGCTGTTCGACTCCAAAGCAGATGCGGTCACATATGGTATGGCTGAGCTTTCCAACCTAATGCTGGCACAGTGTCTGAGAGACAAGAAAGAATGGATCGATATTCCGGGAATATGTTACGCTTCATCGATCAAACGCAGCGGTTATACGGACATCCCGAGCTATGAGAAATGCAAGGAAGACAAAGACGAGTTCATCAAAGCGTTCAACATATTCTACAGGAGCAATGACCGCAGATCCAACGGTATCGTTCAGAAACATAACGAACGTTTTCTGGTGCAGAATCCTCCGCAGCGCATCGAACAGGAAACGTTGGACAGGATCTACGGAATGGACTTTGAGAACCGCGTTCATCCGATGCACTCCAAGTACGGAAAGGTACGTGCGATGGACACCATCAAGCAATCGATAACAACACATCGCGGATGTTACGGTGAATGTAATTTCTGTGCTATCGCAGTTCATCAAGGTCGAACCGTGATCAGCAGAAGTGAGGATTCTATCGTAAAAGAGGCTGAAAGGATCGCATCGGCAAAGGGGTTCAACGGCATAATCTATGATGTCGGGGGACCAACGGCCAACATGTACGGTATCGAGTGTCCGAAGAAGATCGAATCGGGAGAGTGTAAGAACAAGAGATGTATGTTCCCCAGGATATGCGACACTATGCCGGCAGACCACTCTTCTCAGATACGGTTGTTAGATCGTATTCAGGCAGTGGAAGGTGTGAAAAAGGTCTTCGTGTCCTCCGGGATCCGATATGATCTCGTTCTTGCAGATGAGAAGGGTAAGGATTACATTGACAAGATCGTCAAAGATAACGTTTCGGGGCAGTTGAAGATCGCTCCCGAGCATGTTTCCGAGGAAGTTCTGCATCTGATGGGAAAGCCCGGACGCAATGTCCTTCTGAAGTTCAAGGAAGAGTTCGAGGACTCGAATAAGAAGTTCGGAAAGGAACAGTATCTGACATATTATTTCATGGCTGCCCATCCGGGATGTTATGAACGGCACATGGAAGATCTTGATAAATTCGTTCATTCACGCCTGAGAACGAATCCCGAACAGGTGCAGATCTTCACTCCCACTCCGTCTACGGTATCAACAATGATGTACTACACTCGCAGGGACCCGGATAACACAAAGGACATCAAATCAGAACACTCGATGCAAATGAAACTGAAACAGAAACAGATATTGATGAAATGATCAGAACATGAAGTTCACGAATCTTTCGTCGGACATCTGTATGCACATGAGTTCAGTGAATCCCGCTTCTTTGAGGTGTACATTATCCTCTTTGAACACTTCGATCGCTTCCTCTGCGTTCGGAGCCTCTATCATGTCCAGTATCTGCATGTTCCCTCCTGCACCGCCGGCGGGGGAAAGGGAACGGCCTTGAGGGGAAACGATCATGAATCTCATATTACCACAAAATACCGAAGTGGTGGATCCAACCGGATTCGAACCGGTGACCTCCCGGTTATCAGCCGGGTGCTCAAGCCAAGCTAAGCTATGGATCCACTTAAACTGGGGAAAAGGTAGG
>JGI994J12354_10001967_pt1 | contig 20583 bp, 21 predicted proteins | sample IntmicLarv3ML3BL_FD_12354 | JGI IMG/M metagenome (IMG submission 12354)
TTGCGTAATCTGATCGAAAAGGGTCCAGACGGATTGTGGTTCGAGTCCGGCAAAGGGATTGACGTGCTGCATGGCTAAAAATTTTTATTGCTCCATGCTAACTTAACAAGAATGAAGCGGCGTATTATTTTTATGTAAGTAAAAGTACGACTTTTATGCCAGATTGATTAAATTTACAACGAATTTATACACTTCACTACTATGAACGATTTCAGGATTGGCAACGGATACGATGTGCATGCTCTTAAGGAGGGCCTGCCGATGGTATTGGGCGGGATTCCTATTAAACATAATAAAGGCTTCGTGGCTCACTCCGACGGCGATGTACTGATCCACTCTTTGTGCGACGCTATCCTCGGAGCGTGCGCTATGGGCGATATCGGAACTCATTTCCCGGATAACTCTTATGATTATAAAGGCATTGACAGCATGATCCTGCTCAAAAAATGCCTTGAAATGATTACTGAAAAAGGATTCGAGATAGTAAACGCCGATTGCACCATCTTGGCACAAAATCCGAGGATGCGACCTTATATAGATTCAATGCGTGAAAATCTGGCCGGCGCAATGAAACTGGATATCGACCGGGTATCGGTAAAGGCTACCACTACCGAGCGGTTGGGATTTACGGGGCGGGAAGAGGGTATCGCGGTTTACGCCACGGTATTGCTGGCAAAAAAAGGGTAAACGAGAGAATCTTAATAATGAAAAGAGGCAGTCCCGTCATGGGGCTGCCTCTTTATATAGGTTTAAAGCCGGAATTGCCAAGGGGTCAGTTACATCTCATTTAATCGTCGCACTCTTCGCCCGTAAGTTCAAATTCGATAGTCACATGGCCGATGTCGGCAGTCTTGCATATCTCCCGTATTTGTTGTTTGAGCGATATAAGGTCTTGCTGCGAAAGGTTTGATTTGGTAACTATATGGATAGTCATAATATTTTGCTCGCCGTCCATCGACCATAGATGCACATCATGGTACGAATCGACGGAGGGGATTTCCATAATGGACTTTTCGACCCCGGAAAGGTCTACGTCCTCGGGAACTTGTTGCAGCATTATACCTAGGGCTGCTTTAATATTACGGTATACATTAAAAAGTACCCATACCGAAATGCCTATCGAAAGGAGCGGATCGAGGATCGGAGCGTGAACGAACATCATCACGATGCTGACAACCAGAACCGCAGCCCATCCCAGAACGTCTTCCATCATATGGAGCATAACGGCTCTTTCGCTTATAGATTTTCCTTTACTCAAGCGCAACGCCGCGACTCCGTTGACGACGAGCCCAAAAATAGCNAGCCAGAACATNCCTTGAGCATTGGCCTCGNCCGGNGTAATAATACGCAGCACAGCCGCCCGGATCACAAAGATGGATCCGACCANAAGTACCACCGATATAAACAGGGCCCCCAGAAGCGAAAACCGCTTGTAGCCGTATGAATAACGGGCATCGCTGCCTCTGTCTGATTTTTTCTGGAGATACCACGTCACCGAAAGGGAAAGGGCATCCCCGAAATCATGCACTGCATCGGAAATGATCGCCACACTATTGGTAAGAAATCCTCCGATCAGTTCTACTATGGCGAAAAACAGGTTCAGCACGAATGCGAACGCTATATTACCCGTAGCGCTAGGATGGTCGTGATGATGTCCGTGCCTGTGGCTATGATCGTGAGGTTTTTCCATAAATTCGATTTTCTGATTTCACAAATATATTATTTTCTTTGGGGGGCCAGAGGCCCTTCTATTGTTTTCTTTCCTTTTTGCAGCCAAGTTTTCATTATTTTCTTTTGTCAAAATGTCTTTCCCTTTCGCCTTCCGCGGGAGTCACTTTCTTTTTAAAGAAAATCAGCTTCGCCTCGGTAATTGAAGCAAGCTTCATTACTCTCGGCTTGCAAATTTTTGGCGGAAAAAGAAAGTAACCAAAGAAAAGCCTCCCAAAACAAAAATCTACGCTCCACTCTACGTTTCGCTACGATTTGAAGTTTTGGCCTTTTAGTGCCAACCTGATTATTAATTTTAATCTAGTCAAACCAAACCATTCGGCTAAATTGCCGAATGTGGAACTCATGAGCGATAGCGAAATACCTTAAGACCCGGGGAGGAAATCTCCGCTCCGCTCTGATTTATTCCCCGGAAGGCTTTTTGGTTACTTTTTTGCCTAAAAAAGTAACAAGAATAATATGGCAAAAAGGGAAATTGAGATAAAAGAAAGAAGAAGACAATAAAGGGCCTCTGGCCCCTATCTTATCCCCCTGCGGTTAAGCTCGGCGGCATATGCAGCAGCATTCCGGTTATGTTCCGAAAGAGTCTTCGCGAAAGCATGGCGTCCTGAGAAATCCGCATTGGCACAAAAATAATAATAATCATGCCCCTTGTAGTCAAGCACCGCATCGATCGCCACGATCGGCGACATTGCTATCGGCCCGGGCGGCAACCCTTGATTTTTATATGTATTATACGGAGAATTAACTTTAAGGTGCCTGAAAAGAATACGCCTTAGCGTAGGGTCGCCAAGCGCAAATTTAACAGTCGGATCCGCCTGCAGCGGCATCCCTTTTTGCAGCCGATTGATGTAGACTCCGGCGACATTCTCCATCTCGTCCTCAACCTTAGTCTCCTCTATCACTATCGACGCAAGAGTCGAAACCTCCACAGGCGTCATTCCCCGTTTCGCGGCTTTCGACAGCCGGGACGAAGTCCAGAAACTATCGTACTCCTTTTTCATCCTATTGGCGAATTCCTCGGGAGTAACGGTCCAGTAAACCTCATAAGTATTGGGAATGAACATGGCCATCAATGTCTGAGGGTTAAACCCGTTGGCCTTTAGTATAGAGTCGTTGTAAAAAGTGCGCATAAAATCCGTAGAATCAGCAAGAGTACGCCGCGCTATCGCCCCAGCCATATTCTCGACCGTACGGAAACTATTAAAAGTGAGGCGTATCGGGGTCTGCCTGCCGAAAGCAAGGGACATAAGCAGAGTTCTGTAACTCGATCCTTTCGAGAGGTCGTAATTACCCGCCTGAACAGTATCCCTCTCATGCTGCCGGGCAAACCTGGTCATCTTTACCTGGGACTGGATGAATCCTTCTTCCCGTAACATCGCCGCCACCTGCTGAAAAGTCGTGCCGGGATGTATCTTTACATTACCGTCTTTGAGTACAGCCTCCGAAAATCTGTAGTTGTATTCGCCGGCAAATTTCAGGCCACCCAAAACAAGCACCGCCAGGATAACTGCCGAAATTACGGTAATTATCACTCTTGCAGCAGGTTTTAGTTTTCTTTTAGCCATCGAAAGTCGTTGTATTTAGAATGCGAAGTTAAGATAAAAAATACAAATTATGCCGAATCGGATTTTTTGCTTATTTTTGCATCGGGTAAGTCTTGTACGACCAGCTCCTGCTGAATCCCCCAGGGCCGGAAGGCAGCAAGGGTGGGCGGTTGTAGCGGTGCGATGCAAGTAGCTTACCCATTTTTATTGGTTCTTACCACCGCCCCCCGGGGCGAATAGGGATATGGCTGATGGCGAGGTTTTTGCTCGTTCGGTTGAAAAATATATCTTTGTGTGGTTAATCTATCCGAAAGGTTATGCTGATAAAACTCTACCCCGAAAATCCCAACGAGCGCACAGTACGCGAAATTGCCCGTATCCTTGAGAACGGGGGTATAATAGCATACCCTACCGACACGGTTTACGCTTTCGGATGCTCTATTTCGTGTCCCAAAGCGATCGAAAAGCTGGCGATACTGAGGGGCAAAAACCGTAAGTTTTTCTCGATCGTCTGCCGCGACCTGAGCCATATTGCGGACTACGCAAGGGTGGACAACCAGATGTTTCGCTTGCTGAAACACAACCTTCCCGGAGGATTCACTTTTATTCTGCCCGCATCTTCGAAAACTTCCGAGAAAGTGTTGGAGGGCCGCAAAACCGTGGGCATCCGCGTACCGGATAATTCGATTGCCCTTGCTATTGTGGGCGAATTGGGAGTTCCCATAGTAACGACTTCGGTCAAAGACGACGACCTTACGATTGAATACACAACCGATCCCGAACTTATCCACGAACGCTACACTTCGCTCGATGCGGTGGTCGATGGAGGATATGGCGATAATTACGCTTCCACTATCGTGGATTGCACCGACAGCGAACCCGAGATCATCAGACCGGGCCGCAGCGAATTGAAACATTAATCAATAAAATATATCCGATTATGGAACAAAAAGATATGAAAAAACAGTACTGGAGCGAACTTCTTACAGGAGCGCTCGTGCTGGGCCTATTATATGCAGTTCAACTGGTGTTGAGCTATGTCTTTAAAGATGGCGGCCCGAAGGTAATTTCGTGGCTGCTGAGCGTGTATGGCTTCGCTGCCATCGCATGGGCGCTTTTCCATTACGGCAAACGGGCAAGCAAGCTCGAACTATACCGCACAAAAGGTTTCAGCTACGGCGCAGCATTCGGATTTTCGATGCTCATACTTATCATAAGCGGTGTTCTGGTAGGCGTCGCCCAATGGATACTGCAAAATGTGATCGACCCGGAATACTATGCCCAGATGTACCGGCGGAGCATGGAACTTATCATCCAAACTACTCCCTCGCTTTCGGACAAGCAGATAGAAGCCATGAAAACCGGACAGGAGATAACCCGGTCTATATGGGGAATGATCGGGGCCAGCATGATGACAATGATACTGCTTGGCGGCCTTATAGCATTGATCACTTCGGCGGTTATCAAACGCCCGGCCAACCCGTTCGCCGAAGATCGGGACACTACTCCACAACAACCCGATACAACCGACACTTTGTAATGAAACTGGATATTTCCCTAGTAATACCCCTCTATAACGAGGAAGAATCACTGCCCGAACTTACAGCATGGATCGACCGTGTAATGGCCGAGAATAATTTCACCTACGAGGTAATTTTCGTCGACGACGGATCGACCGACAGCTCATGGGATATCGTCACCGACCTCAAAGGAAAGTTCCCGGCTATCCGGGCAATCCGCTTCAGGCGAAATTACGGCAAATCACCCGCCTTGTTCTGCGGATTCGACGCTGCGCGCGGAGAAGTTGTAATTACTATGGATGCCGACCTGCAGGACTCTCCCGACGAGATACCCGAGCTCTACCGAATGATAACCCAGGAGCGTTACGACCTGGTATCGGGATGGAAACGCTGCCGCCACGATCCGGCCGGCAAAAGGCTCCCCAGCAAATTTTTCAACGCAACGGTAAGGGCAGCCACTGGTATCAAACTTCACGATTTCAACTGCGGACTGAAAGCATACCGTTCGAAAGTCGTCAAAAGCATCGAGGTTTACGGCGAGATGCACCGCTACATACCGGTACTCGCCTCTCGTGCGGGATTTAAGAAAATCGGCGAGAAAGAAGTAACTCATTATCCCCGCAAATACGGCAAGTCCAAATTCGGAATGGAGCGTATGGTGAAAGGTTATATCGACCTGCTGTCCGTTTCGTTTACCAGCAAATTCGGCCGCCGCCCGATGTATATTTTCGGGGGGATAGGCACTTTACTCTTTATTATCGGTGGCATTATCGCCATATACCTGATCGCCGAGAAACTTTGCTTGCAGGGACAGGGACTTCCCGTACGGGGGGTTGCCGACCAACCGCTGTTCTATCTGGCGCTCGTATCGATTGTCATAGGAGCGCAAACATTCCTGGCGGGATTCCTGGGCGAGATGATTAACCGCACCGCATCCGACCGTAATACATACCTGATCGACCAGGAGATATAACGGTCGAATCTTCGCACATTCGGCCGTCAGGAAAATTCTAATAACCTTTTCCGGAAATATTCTTTTTTTATAAGAATCTCAGTATATTAGTGGGTGATAAATTAATAAATTAACCCGCTATGAAAAGATTATCCGTTATTCTATTTACGCTGGCGCTCTATTCTTCCGCATTTTCTCAAAATCTTCCCGATCCCCGCGACCTCCCTAAGCACGCCAGCCACGATAATCCCGCCGTAGAAATTCGATACGAAATGAGACCCGGCGGTTCGATCGATTACGTCGCGAGAAAAAATGTGCCGGGAACCTTTTCGGTAATGCTTTATTTCCATCACTACGATAAAATTTTGGAAGATCGCCTTATATACGCAACTATCGAGGGTAACAAAAAAACTATTCTCACACTTAAAAAGGATGATGATTTTACATGGGGTAAAGTCTCTATGTCGGTTCATTCCAATATGGGTGATATTAAGGCAGAGCATACACCGGGATTCATCTACCGGCTTCCTTTCAGCGCCGGCAAATCGACTACACCTATCACCATGGAGGCTAAACAAATCGACAATCAGCCACTACCGCAGGGGTGGCGACCAGTCGATTTTATCCTTGAAAAAGGAGATACCGTGTTTGCAATCCGCAGAGGAAAAGTCATAAATATAGGCTTCTCGGACAAAAACCGATCCACCTCCAGCATGGCCGTCGAACACGCCGACGGAAGCGTGGCCGTTTACAATAATCTGGAAAATGGCACCATGATGGTCGCCCTCGAAGATATCATATATCCTGACACTCCGCTGGCGCTGGCCGGCCCTTACGGCGAAAACACTTATCGGGTAGGAATCCGGGTATGGAGCCTCATGAAAAATCCAAAATATGTACCCGACACCGGACAAATGCCTTTCGATTTCTCATATATCGATCCTGTTTTCGCCACTCCCGACGGCCCGATGCAATACATATCGGGAGAGCCCATAACAGCTGCGATCGATAACGACATAATCATAAAGGAGATGACAAGACAAGAGATTAAGCGATTTGGGAAGTAACTCTTTTATAAAAATCCCGCTATGAAAAAACTATTACAAATCTTTCTGTTGCTGCTTCCCACCGCGGCATATTCCCAATCCAACGAGGTTCGCCTGGAACCGAAAAACAATAAAGACCGTACGGTAGAAATTATCGCCACAAAATACCTTCCTGGAAGCTTCTCGGCCAGGATCACCTTCGAAGAGCTGCAAAACACCCGCCAATCCAAACATTTTTTCGGTGTGGTGCATTCCCGTCAGGAAAGCCTCCTGAAGCTCAAACCCATAAAGGAAGACTACGGAGTGGGTTACAGATTTACCTATACCTGCGCCCGGGGAGTGTTCAACGCCAAGCCGAAAGAAAGTTTCGTCTACCGTCTTCCGTACAGCGCCGGTAAAACAGCCTTGGCATACACCTTAAATTTCATAAACAACGATTTTTCGGATAGAGAGGCTCCCGAAGGGTGGCGCCCCGTCCAGTTTCTTTTGGAGAAAGGCGATACGACATTTGCCACCCGCAAAGGAATGGTCGTCGAAGTCATATACGGCAATAAAGTTAACCAAGAATACGAAGATCACGTTTCGTACATGAGTAAAAACAATCGCATCGTGGTCGAGCACGACGACGGATCGATGCTCACGTACAGCGTTCTTGATAACGGAAGCATCACGGTACGCCCGGGAGATACCGTTTACCCCTGCACTCCGATCGCCCTGGCCGGAAGCTTCGGAGACGGCCGCTACCAGGTAAGGCTCATGATGTGGACCCTACAGCCCAATAAGAAATTCAGCGGCAAATCGACCGATACCCATTTCGACTATAGATACCACGACATGCTCTTCGCCACGGAAGAAGGACCCCGGTTTTTCGAAGACCAGGGAAATCATACCGCCGTAGTGACCCAGGAGATAATAACAAAGGAGATGTCGAAACGCGAAATTAAAGATTGGCAGAAATAAATCCCGACTTTTTTACGTTTTATTATAATTAACAGCCCAGCCTAAATCCTAACAATCGTAAGGAATGACATAGATTGGCGTTAAAAAATGAACATTAGGAAAATTTGATTTAAGAAAAATATTTACTAAAATTGCAGTCCGTTAGACTTCGCTGTTGAAGCATTGCGAACGAGTATCTGAAACTCATAATCAAACCATTAAATAATAATCATTATGTCAACAATCAAAATGGGCATTAACGGCTTCGGCCGTATCGGTCGTCTGGTATTCCGCGCGGCTGTCGAAAACAAAAACGTAGAAGTTGTAGGAATCAACGACCTGATCTCGGTAGATTACATGGCCTATATGCTTAAATACGATACTGTTCACGGTCAGTTCAAAGGCACCATCGACATTAAAGACGGAAACCTCGTGGTTAACGGCAAAACTATCCGCGTAACCGCAGAACGCAATCCGGCAGACCTTAAATGGAACGCAATAGGTGCAGAATACGTTGTCGAGTCTACAGGTCTTTTCCTTTCGCTCGAAAAAGCACAAGCTCACCTTGACGCGGGTGCAAAACGTGTAGTTCTTTCGGCTCCATCTTCAGACGCTCCGATGTTCGTTATGGGTGTTAATAACAAAGAATACAAAGGACAGACTATCGTTTCGAACGCATCTTGTACCACCAACTGCCTTGCTCCTCTTGCAAAGGTTATCAACGATAACTTCGGTATCGTAGAAGGTCTGATGACAACCGTTCACGCCACTACAGCTACACAGAAAACCGTTGACGGCCCTTCTGCAAAAGACTGGCGCGGCGGACGTGCCGCAGCCGGCAACATCATCCCTTCATCGACCGGTGCAGCGAAAGCCGTAGGTAAAGTTATCCCCGAACTTAACGGCAAACTTACAGGTATGTCGATGCGCGTTCCAACCTTGGACGTATCGGTAGTAGACCTTACCTGCCGTCTTGAAAAAGCGGCTACTTACGAAGAAATCTGCGCTTGCATCAAAAAAGCAGCTGACGGCGAACTTAAAGGTATCCTCGGTTACACCGAAGAAGACGTTGTTTCTTCAGACTTCATCGGCGAAGCACGCACATCGGTATTCGACGCTAAAGCAGGTATCGCCCTTAACTCTAACTTCGTGAAACTCGTATCTTGGTACGACAACGAATGGGGTTACTCTAACAAAGTGGTTGAACTTATCGAGCACATGGCAACAGTTAAATAGTAGCTGTCCATCATAATCAACAAGAGAGGGTTACCCGGTCGGGTAACCCTCTCTTGCTTTTTGACTGTTCTCGTCCTGAAATAGCGTTACAATAAACAAGTAATGTTATTGTGTCTCGTCCCCGATACAAAAACAGTTTGCTTATTTAAGCATTCTTTATATTGTACCGGTCCTGCACGCTTTTCGAGAATGAAGCGTAATCCGATTCGTTGTCAAAATTATCTTCTTTAAAAGTATAGCTCCTGTCCTTGGTGCGAACAGTGATCTCGCGACCGGTATCTTCGTCATGTCCCGTACTGAATCCTGTCATATCACTGAAAGAAACCGTTATCTTTTCGCTTGCCCCTCGTGGAAAGCTGATGCCGATGTCATCGATCTCAAGCATATTCGGATTTTTCTTTGACTGCAAATACTTACTCAAGGTCATAAAAGCATAGACCAGGAAAAGCACGGCCAATACCGACATTACATAAACGCTGTTGGGGTAGGCCAACAGGCGGAGGTTGCGCAAAGCAATGCCATATTCGAACACCTGGCACAAAACCGCCAGAATTATAAAAGCCATGGCGGGATAGAAATAACTGACTGCAAATTTTGCTTTGTAATTGAAAATCTGTTTCATTATTGAGGTTGGATTTATTGAGGTTTTTAACAGTGAGATTTATTTTTGGGAAACGACTGCTTCGAGCATGGCGATATATTGCTCCACCGCCTGCTCTATCTCGGATAGATATATGAATTCATCGGCCGTATGAGAACGCGCGGAATGACCCGGGCCCATTTTAAGTGACGGTATATCGAGCAATGCCTGATCCGAGGTTGTAGGCGAACCGTAAGTCTTGCGTCCCAAAGCTATCCCTGCCTGTACGATCGGATGCGACGGATCGATATACGAAGGCCGCAACCGGAGGGAGCGCGGCCGCACTTCAGAAGAAACGTTTTCACGCACGATATCGAGCACCTGTTGGTTGGTATACCTATCGGTAACCCTGAGATCGACTACAAAATCGCAATGATCCGGAACGACATTATGTTCCGCCCCCGCGTTAATCACCGTAACACTCATTTTCACCTGTCCGAAAAGCTCGGAAGTCCGGTCGAAACGGTAAGTACGGAACCATTCGATATCTTGTATAGCTTTGTATATCGCGTTTTCGCCTTCGTCCCGGGCGGCATGTCCCGCCCTTCCATTCGCGGTACAGTCAAGCACCATCAATCCACGTTCGGCAATGGCAAGTTCCATCTCGGTAGGCTCCCCGACTATCGCGAAATCGAGTTCCCCCAATTTCGGTAAAACACTCTCGATACCACCGGCTCCGCTCACCTCTTCTTCGGCCGTAATGGCAAGGCAAAGGTTGTATGCAAGGTCTTTGCGGGAATAAAAATGTAGAAACGCGGCGATCAGGGAGACTACACTCCCACCCGCGTCATTGCTGCCGAGGCCGTAGAGTTTCCCGTCCGCGATATCGCCGCTGAATGGATCACGGGTATAACCGCTGTTAGGCTTTACCGTATCGTGGTGCGAATTCAACAGTATGGTAGGCTTACCGGGATCGTAATGATAATTGAACGCCCATACGTTATTATCCGAGCGGTTGGCCAGGACACCGTTGGCAGTTATAAAATCATACAACAGGCCGGCGGTCGCAGCTTCATCCCGGCTGAAAGACGGGGTGGCAATAAGTCGCCGCAATAAGTTGGTATATTCGTCCATATTCAAAACCGGGATCCGCAGATCCCGTATGGTTTTAGATGCCTCGCACTAATCGCGGGAGCCTGTTTTATTTATAGAACAATTCTAGGTCCAGAGGACCGCCGGTATTTATCCTCTTGCTAACTTTATTTCCGTTACCGTCGGTATATTGGATCGTAAGATTCTTTCCTTCGGGAAGATAGATAGTAAGGTAGTTGTTGAGATCGTCGATAGGCGAAGCTGTTTTTCCGACAGCAATAACCTCGCCATCGGCATCCAGGATTGAAACATCGGCGCTCACACGGTCGGAACTACTTTTTGTCGCGCCTTCATGGGCAAACATCCTGATAGTTACCGGAATTCCCTCCTTTGCTTCGATTCCTTTGGAATTGCGCAGATTTATGTAGAAGTCGCTGACCTGGTAAGCCGGAACATTCGTATTTCTTTTATCCCACACCATAAGGAAAGTCGTTCCCGTAGGCTTCCACGACGAGGCATACATCCAATGCTTCGGATCGCTCTTATCCGCCCTGCCGGCCATATCCAGGAACCAACCGTTGTTGAGTCCCGACGGGTTGTATTCGGTTACGTACCAATTGCCCTCGATCCATACTTCGGTCCAGTTGTGGTTGCCCGATTTATTTATCCAAAGCGGAGTCCCCGCGATGCGCGAGGGAATGCCCATTGCCCGGAAAGCATCGGTAAGCATTATCGAGAGCCCACTGCAGGACGCCCAGCCCAGCGACATAGATTCGGACGGGCTTTGGTGCGGAATGCGGCGTTTCGATCCGTGGTACTTCACGTTCAACACATCCTGAATGGATTTGTTTATGGTATCCACCGCGGCCCAAACATCGGGAGCGTCTTTTACCAGAGGATAAAAAAGGTCCCAGAATTTCGACCGCCAATCTTCGCGCTCTTCGTTTAGGCTGGCATAAGGCAGCACATCGTTATAAAAAATCGAGTCGGGCAATGCTTTGGCCCACGCGAAATTTTCGCGGGCTTTATACGCATAATCCACATTAGAGAGCAGGAATTGAGCGTCCAGCGTATCACGGTCACCCACCGGCATATAAGAGATGAGGAATGCCATGCCGTCTTTCTGCGCGGCAGGCGCATCGACAAGGGCTTTTTCGAGTTGGGGTACATTAGCCGAGTCAGCAAGGNTTATATTGGCTTTTGCGGTTTCGGCCAGTCCTGCGGAAATGCCTTTATACGGATTTTTGCCACAGGCAAAAAACGATACGGCACAAAAAATAAGTACAATTTTCTTCATAAGGTCTGTTTTGTAGTGTGTATATCTGCGCTTTATGCCGACACGATTAGACGCATCGACAAAAATGCCGCCGGATTATGTTATTTAAAAAACTTAGAGCGTTGTGCGTGTTAAATTTCCAATATCTATCCGGTTAGTACAAAGATATATATTACTTTTGGATTTTAATTTCCTGCCCATGAAAAGATTCATCTTCATATCTTTCGTCCTCGCTTCTGTATGCCTTAGGGTCGCTTCCCAGCAGCTGGTCCTGGAGAAGACAGTGATAAAACTCGATACGGTGGAGGTTAAATCCCGGAATGTTTTTGATGTGACCTACCGCAACACCGGAGATAAACCACTTGTGCTTAAAAGCGTAACTACTGACTGTAATTGCACGAAAATAAAATGGAACAAAGCGCCGCTTATGCCGGGTGAGAGTACCGCCGCGCAGATCACATTCACCCCTACCGCAAAGGGTGTTTTCTATAAAAGCGTCTTTTTCGCACCGGCGGGAGCAGACTCGGTAAAGACTCTGGTAATCCGTGGTATAGTCAGATAAAAAAGGTTGAAAAAATTGGCGAAATGTTCAAAAAACCAATTTCAAAACCAGATATAAAACACTACCTTTGTCGCGTTCGCGAAGCGATTCCGCATCTAAAGAAACTAATAAATCAACAAAATATCACCATGGAAGCCACACACATTGAGCACATTGGCATCGCCGTAAAAGACCTTTCCGCAGCAATTTCGCTTTGGGAAAAACTTTTAGGCACCAAATGCTACAACATTGAAGAGGTTGCCGACCAGAAAGTAAGAACCGCTTTCCTGAAAATCGGCCAGACAAAAATCGAACTGCTCGAATCGACGTCACCCGAAGGAACAATCGCGAAATTTATTGAGAAAAAAGGCGAAGGCGTCCATCATATAGCACTCGCGGTAAATAATCTCGAAGGAGCGCTCGAAGATGTGGAAGGCGCCGGCATCCAACTGATAGACAAAGCTCCGCGCGCGGGCGCCGAGGGTCTGAGCATCGCGTTCCTCCACCCGAAATCAACGATGGGTGTGCTGACCGAACTGTGCGAAGACAAAAATAAATAATCCTGCTAACCAATAAAACCACTCCAATGAGTAAAAATCTCGATAAGACCAAAAACCTGATGACCATGCGCGAAAAAGCGAGAATGGGTGGAGGTCAGAAGCGCATAGACGCACAACACGGCAAAGGAAAATACACGGCCCGCGAACGTATAGCCATGCTGCTCGACGAAGGATCGTTCGAAGAGTTCGATATGTTCGTAACGCACCGTTGCACTAATTTCGGAATCGAAAAAGAAGTATATTACGGAGACGGCGTAGTGACCGGTTACGGCACCATCGACGGAAGGCTTATATATGTATTCGCACAGGACTTCACCGTATCGGGCGGTTCGCTCTCGAAAACCATGTCCGAAAAGATATGTAAGGTAATGGATATGGCCACTGCTCAAGGTGCTCCATGTATCGGCCTTAACGACTCGGGCGGCGCGCGTATCCAGGAAGGTGTCAACGCACTGGCCGGCTATGCCGAGATATTCCAGCGCAACGTGAACGCTTCGGGGGTCATCCCCCAGATATCGCTGATCCTCGGCCCCAGCGCCGGCGGTGCGGTTTACTCGCCTGCCCTGACCGACTTTATACTTATGAATCAAGGAACCAGCTATATGTTCCTTACCGGCCCGAAAGTCGTTAAAACCGTAACGGGCGAAGACGTGACCCAGGAACAGCTTGGAGGAGCCTCAATGCACTCCACCAAATCCGGAGTCGCTCATTTCGTATCCGAAAACGAAGAAGACGCTATCGCGATCACACGTAAACTACTGAGTTTCCTCCCTCAGAACAATCTGGAGGACGCTCCTCTGACGGTTTGCACGGACAACATCGCCCGCATGGAAGACGTGCTGAACGAGATAATTCCCGACAGCCCGAACAAACCATACGATATGATGGAGGTGATCCGCACCGTGGTGGACAACGGAGACCTTCTGGAATCGCAGCGCAGCTACGCGCCTAATATCATAACATGCTTTGCCCGTTTCAACGGCCAGAGCGTAGGTATTATCGCCAACCAGCCGAAATATCTGGCCGGAGTGCTCGACATTAACGCTTCGCGCAAAGCCGCCCGTTTCGTACGTTTCTGCGATGCCTTTAATATCCCTATCGTAACGCTGGTAGACGTTCCGGGCTTCCTGCCGGGAACCGCACAGGAATACGGCGGAGTGATAACTCACGGCGCCAAGTTGCTGTTCGCCTATTGCGAGGCTACCGTCCCTAAGGTTACCGTCACTCTGCGCAAAGCATACGGTGGCGCCTATATCGTAATGTCTTCCAAACATATCCGGGGCGATGTCAATTACGCATGGCCTACCGCCGAAATCGCGGTTATGGGAGCCAGCGGAGCCGTAGAAGTTCTGTATGCAAGGGATCTTGCGGCTATCGAAGATCCGGAAGCCAAAAAAGCGTTTGCAGCCGAAAAAGAACAGGAGTACAACGAGAAATTCTCCAATCCATACAATGCGGCCTCTTTCGGATATATCGACGATATTATCGAACCCCGCAACACTCGTTTCCGCATAATCCGCGCGCTTCAGTCGCTGGCTACCAAAAAAGTAATCAACCCTGCACGCAAACACACTAATATCCCTCTTTAAAATCAGTCAACAGTATAAATCTATGAGAAAAATAATCATCTGTGCACTGCTGTCTGTTTTCTGCTCGGTTTCGGCATCGACGGCCCAAGGGCTCAGAGATATCCGGATCAACGAGATACTCGTATTCAACCAGGAGAGCTATGCCGACACCCACGCCAAACACGTGGGATGGGTAGAGTTGTATAACTCCGGTTATTCGAATGTGAATATCGGCGGAGCCTACCTTTCGGTCAAAACAGGAGACGACTCACGCACATACAGAATACCAAAAAATGACAGTCGTACACTTCTTCCCCCGCAAGGCTATGTTATATTCTTTGCAGAGGGCACAAGCGACAAAGGAACTTTCCACACTAACTTTACCCTGGACGACACCGGATATGTGGCTTTCCTGGATATGGAAAAAAACCTGATAGACGAAGTAAGTTATGAGGTTGCGGATCAAAAGACCGACATTTCGATCGGACGTATCAGTAAAGGCACCCAAACGGTTTTCGGCCCTCTGAACAGTATTACTCCGCTACAATCCAACGAACCGGGAGACGCTATAACAGCCGATGAAAAATTCCGCATGGCGGATCCATCGGGAATCGTAATGGCCATTACTGCAATGGCCGTGGTATTCATGGCGCTTATCTGTCTCTATCTGATATTCCGGGCAATCGGTAAATACAACGCTAAGCTTGCGATTAAAAAAGAGGCGGCTGCGGCCGGTCCTGTAAAACCCTCGTCGGGGAAACACGAACCCACCGAAGAAGAGATATCTGCGATAGCCATGGCGCTCAAACTTTGGGAAGAGGATATGCATGACCGCGAATCTGCGATTATCACAATCAACCGCGTAGCGAAGGCATATTCCCCATGGAGTTCCAAAATATACACACTCACACAACAACCAAACAGAAACCGATAATGAAAGAGTATACTATAAAGATCAACGGTAACGAATACGCTGTAAACATAAAGAACGTAGATAACAACGTGGCTACTGTCACAGTAAACGATTCCGAATACAAAGCCGAAGTAAGCGGAATGGCAGTCAAACCGCAACCTGTACGAGTTGCCCAACCAGCCGCCCCAGCTCCGTCTGCCGTACCCGCCGGAACCACAACCCCGAGAAGCACAGCTTCAGCAGTGGCTGGCGACATAAAATCGCCACTGCCGGGAGTTATCCTCGATCTGATGGTGCGCGAAGGAGACACAGTTAAGGCAGGACAACGCCTTCTGGTGCTCGAAGCTATGAAAATGGAAAACAATATCGATTCGGACCGCGACGGCGTGGTTAAGAACATCAAGGCCCGCAAAGGCGATTCTGTTCTCGAAGGAGATGTACTAATCACAATAGGATAGGACGATGGAACATACCAGTTTTTTATCGTTCATAGGGGATAACCTCCAACAGTTCATCTCCTATACCGGCTTTGCCAACGTAACACCGTGGCACCTTATAATGATCGTCGTAGGACTCTCTTTCATCTATCTTGCGATAGCCAAGAAATTCGAACCTATGCTCCTACTGCCGATCGGATTCGGTATACTTGTCGGAAACATCCCTTTCGTACCGGGAATGCAGATAGGTATCTACGAAAACGGTTCGGTACTCAATTACCTCTACTTCGGGGTTATGCAGGGGGTATATCCCCCACTTATCTTCCTGGGCATCGGCGCGATGACCGATTTCTCGGCTCTGATATCCAATCCTAAACTGATGCTTATCGGCGCAGCCGCGCAGTTGGGCATATTCGGAGCTTATATAATAGCCCTCACCCTCGGGTTCTCGGCGGCCGAAGCAGGCGCTATCGGTATTATCGGCGGAGCCGACGGCCCTACCGCTATCTTCCTTAGCTCGAAACTCGCACCTCACCTTATGGGAGCCATCGCGATCGCGGCATATTCCTACATGGCTCTTGTTCCGGTGATCCAGCCTCCGATTATGAAGCTGCTCACCACAAGCAAAGAACGCCTTATCCGCATGAAAGCTCCACGTCAGGTTTCGTCACGCGAAAAGATACTGTTCCCTATAATAGGAATGCTTCTGACCTGTTTCNTNGTACCATCGGGGCTACCGCTGCTCGGAATGCTATTCTTCGGAAACCTGCTCAAAGAAAGCGGCGTTACCAAACGCCTGGCTACCACCGCAGGAGGCCCGCTTATCGACATCGTAACGATACTGATCGGTCTTACGGTCGGAGCTTCGACACAAGCGACGACCTTCCTGACGGCCGACTCGTTGAAGATATTTATGCTCGGTGCGATATCGTTTATGATAGCCACTTTCGGAGGTGTACTGTTCGTTAAGTTCCTTAACATATTCCTCAAACCGGGAAACAAAATCAATCCGCTTATCGGAAACTCCGGCGTATCGGCGGTGCCTGACTCGGCGCGCGTTTCGCACGAAATCGGACTGCACTACGATAAAACCAATTACCTGCTTATGCACGCGATGGGCCCTAACGTGGCCGGCGTGATCGGTTCGGCCGTAGCCGCCGGTATCCTGCTCGGATTCCTGAGCTAGGCAAAACACACTTCCAAAATTTAATGTGTGATATGTGCTCTGGTCATACCGCAAACATATCACACATTAACTTTATAGCGCAACGACGCTTCGGACGCAACGGGTATTGTTATTTTAGCCAAAATTATTACCTTTGCCAGATGCAACAAAGCGAATAAGTGACCGTCAGCAGCACATACAGCATAGAATTCCAGGCCCTTAGCCCCGGAATTCATGAATTCCAGTTTGATATCAACGACTCTCTTTTCACGATGTGGGAAGAGTCGGAAATAAAACACGGAAAGGGTACCGCTGTAGTTACGCTGAATAAAGCCGCCAGTAAAATGGTGCTTGATGTAGCTATAGCCTCTCAGGTTGAATTGGAATGCGACCGTTGTCTGGAAGAATTCCGAATGCCTGTCGATTATCACGGGCAACTTACCGTGAAGATGACCGACCAGGTTATAGACCAAGAGTCGGACGGGGACGAAATGTGGCTCAGTTACCAGGCGGACACGCTTCCGTTGGCACAGTATTTTTACGAAAGTATCGTGCTAAGCCTGCCCTATCAAAGGGTACATCCGGACATGAAAGATTGTAATCCGGCAATGCTTGAGAAGTTTAAGATCGTNGATTCCGACGAGTTCGAAGAGATTGAACAAAAAATGACTGCACATACTCTCGAAAACGAGATCGCGCAGGAAGAACCGGAGCAATTTGAGAAGCTCAAAGAGCTGAAAAGAAAAATGGAGGAGGAAAAATAAACACCCCGCTTCTGCCGTATAAGACGAAAAGAAAAAGGACCGCCTTAGATAGCCGTTCTGTAACACTGATAAGAAAACAATTAAAATATTTAACCCAAAATGGCACATCCAAAACATCGGATCTCATCAACCAGAAGAGATAAAAGAAGAACTCACTACAAAGCAGTAGCTCCAACCCTGTCGACTTGCTCGAACTGCGGCGCTACCGTATTATACCACAGGGTATGCCCGGAATGCGGTTTCTACCGCGGTAAACAAGCGATGGAGATCAAAGGCTAGCCCATACGGCAAGCAACGAATAAGTAACTGTACTGAAAAGTCTCTGCCCCGATAACTATCCCGCAAAAACTTTTCGAATTTACTATTTTTACGGATATGGCCCAAGGGCCACTTCCTGAATCTCTTAATCCAATTGCTATGAGAATCGGCATTGATGCCATGGGAGGCGATTTTGCGCCCCGGATTACCGTTGCAGGCACAGTTAGCGCACTCTCTTTGCTTATGCCAGACAGTACTTTGGTTCTGTTTGGAGATCAGAAGCAAATTGAAGCGCTATTGCCGGCACAAGTTGTGTCCGACCCCCGTATAGAGGTTGTCGACGCAAGCGAGGTTATCGAGATGGGGGAATCACCCGCCCAGGCTTTCGGCCGCAAGTCAAACTCTAGCATTGCCGTAGGTTTTCAACACCTTCAACAAGGACTTATAGATGGTTTTGCGAGCGCAGGAAACACAGGAGCAATGTTAGTCGGAGCGATGGCCACAGTAAAACAGATCGAAGGCCTCAGCCGTCCCGGCATTGCATCGTCGATCAAAACCATTTCCGGCAGTCCTGTAACTATTCTCGACGTAGGCCTTAACGTAGACTGCAAACCCGAAGTCCTGTTTCAATACGGAATACTGGGCAGTATCTACGCCCGACAACTGCATGGAATAGAAAATCCAAGGGTCGCCCTTCTCAATATCGGCGAAGAACCCGAAAAAGGCAACATCGCAACTAAAACTGCATATCCCCTGATGCAGGAAAGCAAACAAATGAATTTCGTAGGTAATATAGAAGCAAGTCATATCCTGAATGGTGATTTTGCCGACGTGATTGTTTGTGACGGATTCGTGGGGAATACAATAATCAAACAATACGAAGGCATTTTTGAGCTTCTGGTCAATCAAGGAGTCTCCCTGCCGATCATGGAAGGGATGAACTATGAGAACGTTGGGGGAACACCCGTGTTGGGTGTGAATGCCAATGTTATCATCGGTCATGGGAAATCATCCCAAAAAGCTATCGTAAACATGATTCTTCAAACAGAAAAGACAATAGCGGCCGGTCTGGTCACAAAATTTAAGGAGGCATTCAATTAATGGGTAAAATTACAGCAGCAATCACAGGAGTCGGAGCATATCTTCCAGACTATATCCTAGACAACGAGGAGCTGAGCCGCATGGTGGACACTTCCGACGAATGGATAATGACCCGTATCGGCATCAAAACACGACATATCCTCAAAGGCGAAGGCCTGGGAACCTCATATATGGGAGAACGCGCTGTAAGGGACCTGCTCGAAAAGACCAATACCGACCCCGACGATGTAGAATTGGTAATTTGCGCTACCGTCACCTCTGACATGTCGTTTCCAAGCACTGCCAACCTGATAGCCCACAAAACCGGCCTTCACCGGGCATATTGCTTCGATCTTTCGGCGGCCTGCAGCGGATTTATTTTCGCGCTAAACACCGCCGCGAAGATAATCGAAAGCGGCGCCCACAAAAAAGTTATAGTGATCGGGGCAGACAAGATGTCCTCGATAATCGATTACGAAGACCGCAGCACGTGTCCTATTTTTGGCGATGGCGCGGCGGCAGTACTCCTGGAACCGAATCAAGAAGGACTGGGAATAATCGACGCATCGCTCCACTCAGACGGAGGAGGCGCGGTTCATCTCTACCTTAAAGCGGGAGGTTCGGCATATCCCGCATCCAAGGAGACAGTAAAAAACAAATGGCATTACGTCCACCAGGAAGGCCAGCCTGTATTCAAAGCCGCAGTATCGCACATGGCCGACACTACGCTCGAAGTAATGAAGCGGAACGATCTGGAAGCAAGAGACATTAGATATCTGGTACCTCACCAAGCCAATATGCGTATTATCGACGCGGTCTCCAATCGCATGGGCCTCGACCGTGACAAATGCATGATCAACATAGAACGATACGGCAACACCACTGCAGCGACTATTCCCCTCTGCCTTTGGGATTACGAAGCCCGGCTCAAAAAAGGCGACAACCTGATCCTCACCTCTTTCGGAGGCGGGTTTACCTGGGGCACGATCTACCTTAAATGGGCGTACGACGGCGGCACGATGAGGAAGTAAACCCTCGGGGGCCTGTACGGTTCTAAGCTTAGATAGCTCTATACTAAAAATATCCCGGCCTTGTAGTTCAAGGGATAGAACGGAAGTTTCCTAAACTTCAGATTCGCGTTCGAGTCGCGGCGAGGCTACAAAACTAAAATATCCCACCGTTCAGGTGGGATATTTTAGTTTTTACCCGACTATAGACAAGAACCGACAGCAGGAACGAGAGATAATAAGTTCACTCGATTGTCCGAGCGATAAGGAGGAAAATAAAGAAGCTCAGAACCGTAAGTCTCTGAGCAGGCGAAAAGCCGAGAGCAATCAAGGGCGCCACTTCTCATTACCGAAAGACGCAAAAGACGAAGGAG
>JGI994J12354_10001968_pt1 | contig 20582 bp, 12 predicted proteins | sample IntmicLarv3ML3BL_FD_12354 | JGI IMG/M metagenome (IMG submission 12354)
ACTCTCTTCCACGATAAGTCTATAGCACTCCTGCTCCTAGCCTTTACCGTAACCGTTGGTTTGTTTAATTCTGCCTTTATGCTCACGGCATCACTGTACGCACCGAAAATCGTTTTTCCATTAACCTTTTTAAAAGCTCGAACTTTGTAGTAATATGTTGTGCCCACCTTTAGCTTTTTATCTATGAAAGAAAGCGTGCTGACGTTTTTAAGTCCTTTGTATGTTCCATTTTTACTTGTCGAACGATAAATCCTATATCCTTGTGCATCTACTGTCTTTTTCCACGTTACTTTAATGGAATTGGCACCATTCCTAGCAAGTTTCACGCCTGTTTGCTTGCGCATAAATTGTCTATCAATTTGATCTTGTAGCCACTTTTTGTCCTTCAAGCATTGTGCGGGTAGCTTTGATTTTAGCTCACTCGCCGAGATGTAATTATCCAAAAAGCTAACAGCATGTTTTAGATTCACCGACTTGCCAACTCCCAATTTTGTTAATTTTTTGAGATTGGGAAGAGTTTTTATTTTGTTGTTCTGTACGTTTAAAAATGTCAAATTGACACATTTATCCAGACCCTTGATAGTCGTGATTCTATTCTTATCACACTTCAAATCTACTAATTTTGTGTTTTTGCTAACATCCATGTTTTTTAACCCATTATTTCTGCAGTCAAACTCCTTTAGATTAGTATTTTTACTGACATCTATACTCTTTAATTTATTGTCTGCACACCAAATAATCGAAAGTTTAGGACATTTACTCACATCTATCCGTGTTAAATTGTTGGAGCCACAAAATACTTCTTCTAAGTTTGGGCAATTCCTCAAATCAAGGTTAGTCAACTTATTGTTCGATATGGATAACGATTTCAAATTTGCGTTATTACTCAAATCTATCTTTGCTAAATTGTTATTCCAACAAATTACTTCCTCTAATTTCGGACAACCCCTTAGGTCAAGGCTTGTTAACTTATTATGACCTATCTCTAGGTAAGCTAAATCCGCATTGTTAAGCGTTATGTTTGTTAACTCAGTGAAGTTAGCCTTCAGCTTCGTTAATTTTTTACAATTTCCCAATTCCAGCTTATTTATCGCATTCCCGCTTATATCTAGTATTTCTAACTTTGAAACTTTGCTCATGTCTATTTGGGTCAGACTATTCGAAGAACAATTCAACTCTCTTAAATTAGTATTATTGCTCATATCCAAGCTATTTAACCCAACGTTATCAATTTTGAGTTTTTTCAATTTGATGTTGTTACTTAAGTCTATCGTATCAAATGAATTGACAGGAAGGTTCTCCAAATATGGCTCATAATATCCACAATCCAACTCTTCTAAATTAACATTCTTAGAAAGGTCCAAGGTTTTTAAATCATTTCTCGGACATATCAAAGAAGTCAATTTCACATTCTGACTCAAATCTAGAGTTTTAATATAGTTTTCAGTACAATCTAGCTTTAGCAAATCAATGTTCTTACTCAAATCAATTGTGTCTGTATATGTACCTTTGCATCGAACATACTTCAGCTTGGTGTTTTTGCTTAAGTCTATATGCCCTAACATAGCGCTTTGTATGTCCAGTTCTTCCAAATTGACAAAAAATTCAATCCCCTTAAGACTCCTCATTAGCATGGTACTTGGGTCATCAGGGTCATCTTCCCCTACAAACACAAATTTGTGAGCTTGCTCTATTTCATTTACATCAAATTTCCCATCATTGTTTTTATCAAACTGAGCTTTAACAGCTTCTCTAAACTTTCCATCTGGGAAATTGGTCGCATCTATTATCACATCTCCGGCCGCCTTAGCACTTCTTGATAAATCTCGCTCTGGCATCAATGTTACTTCTGGCTCAATGGTCTGCTCAATGGTCTGCTCAATACCATCCCCTACTTCTTCTGGCTCAGGCGTAACTTCTGGTTCCACTATAACCTCTGGTTCCACAATAACTTCTGGTTCTTCTGTAACTTCAGGTTCAACAGTAATCTCAGGGCTAACCTCTGGTATCACCGTCACCTCTGGAGTAACTTCTGGTGCTGCTATGCTCTCTACCACCACTTCTTCCACCATTGGCACATCCGCTTCTGCAACTGCCATTACTGGTGTTAATACTGTAAGTAAACCGCACATTAATAAACTAATAATTCGTTTTTTCATCGTCGCCTCCGTTCGTATCCTTTACATGCCACTATAGAAAACAAATATCTCTTCCTAATTGCTTACATTATACCCCCCCCCACAAAATTTCAATGGTAATAATAACCAAAAAAACTGACGCTCCCATGACTTTAATCATAGAAGCATCAGCTCTTAATAAACGATTTTCAATTGTCTTATTCTTCAGTAATTACAACTTCTTCGGATGCATCACCGTCTTCGTCTGAACCAATAATGACATCAGACTCATAGCCTAAGTCTTCTTCAAGCTCCTCCGCTAACACTTCATCGCAATCTAATCTCACATTGCTATAACGTTTCATACCTGTCCCAGCTGGAATTAGCTTACCAATAATAACGTTTTCTTTGAGTCCCACTAGATGGTCAGCTTTACCTTTAATCGCCGCTTCTGTCAACACTTTCGTTGTCTCTTGGAATGAAGCAGCTGATAGGAATGAATTGGTTGCCAATGATGCTTTAGTAATACCAAGCATTACTTGTTGTCCCTCAGCTGGCTCTTTGCCCTCGGCCTCTAGTTCTTTATTGATTTCTTCGTAATCAAGAACATCCGCTAACATTCCTGGTAAAAATTCGGTATCGCCATTATCTTCGATGCGGATTTTCTTAAGCATTTGACGAACGATAACTTCGATATGCTTATCATTAATCTCAACACCTTGTAGACGGTAAACTCTTTGTACTTCTCTAATCATGTAATCTTGCACCGCACGAACACCCTTGATTTTCAAGATGTCATGGGGATTAACACTACCTTCGGTTATCTCGTCGCCAGCTTCCAAGATGTCACCATCTTGTATCTTGATACGTGAGCCATAAGGAATAAGATAAGTTTTTGAGTCACCCTCTTTATCATCTGTCACAACGATTTCTCGTTTTTTCTTATTATCATGAAGTTCTGCTCTACCCGGAATTTCCGTGATAATCGCCAAACCTTTTGGCTTTCTAGCCTCGAAAAGTTCTTCGACACGAGGTAGACCTTGCGTAATATCGCCACCAGCAACACCACCTGTATGGAACGTACGCATAGTAAGCTGTGTACCCGGTTCACCAATGGATTGAGCTGCAATAATACCAACAGACTCACCAACTTGTACGGTCTCACCAGTCGCCATATTAGCACCATAACACTTAGCACAAACTCCAACTTTTGATTTACAACTTAAAATAGTTCTAATCTTAACTGCTTCTAGCGATTTACCTTTCTCATCAACGCCTTCATTGACAATCATCTCTGCACGTTTTGGTGTAATCATATGATTAGCCTTAACGATAACTTCACCATTCTTATCGCAAATGGTTTCGCACGCGAAACGTCCAGTAATTCGCTCTTGTAGTCCTTCAATTTCCTCTTTGCCGTCCATAAAGCTCTTAACCACCATGCCGATGATTTCTTCTTTACCTTCACAACAATCCACTTCACGAATAATCAAATCTTGTGAAACGTCTACCAAACGTCTTGTCAAATAGCCTGAATCGGCTGTCCGAAGCGCCGTATCAGAAAGTCCTTTACGCGCACCATGGGCTGACATGAAGTATTCCAAAACATCAAGTCCTTCACGGAAGTTAGATTTGATTGGCAGTTCAATTGTATGACCAGTTGTATCAGCCATCAATCCACGCATACCAGCAAGCTGTTTGATTTGCTTGTCAGAACCACGGGCTCCAGAGTCTGCCATCATGTAAATATTGTTGTATTTGTCCAAACCATCAAGCAACGCTTTTGTCAAAATATCATCAGTTTCTTTCCAAACATCAACAACTTCTTTGTAGCGCTCTTCTTCAGTAATCAGACCACGCTTGAAGTTACGTGTAATAGTATCTACGGTATCCTCAGCTTTGGCGATTAACTCTGGTTTTTCGGCTGGTACTGTCATATCCGATACTGATACAGTCATAGCCGCTTTCGTCGAATATTTGTACCCTGTTGCTTTAATATCATCAAGTACTTCCGCTGTCCTAGTAGAACCATGAGTATTGATAACTTTTTCAAGAATTTGCTTTAATTCTTTTTTACCAACATGGAAATCTACTTCTAACAATAGTTCATTGCCAGGGATACTACGGTCTACAAATCCTAAGTCTTGAGGCAAAATCTCGTTAAATAAAAATCTTCCTAATGTCGATTCAACATTTCCTGTCAACTTGGTTCCGTCTGCCATCTCCTTGCTACAACGAACTTTGATTTTCGTTTGCAGAGTAATAACCGCATTTTCATAAGCTAGAATAGCTTCGTTGACATTTCTAAATGATTTGCCCTCACCCTTAACACCTTCGCGCTCTTGCGTTAGGTAGTAAATACCTAGCACCATATCCTGAGAAGGAACGGCAACTGGTCCACCATCTGATGGTTTAAGTAGGTTGTTAGGCGACAATAGTAAGAAGCGGCACTCTGCTTGTGCTTCTACTGATAATGGTAAATGCACGGCCATCTGGTCACCATCGAAGTCGGCATTAAACGCCGTACATACTAGTGGGTGAAGTTTAATCGCTTTACCTTCAACTAAGATTGGTTCAAATGCTTGAATACCAAGTCTATGAAGCGTCGGTGCACGGTTAAGCATAACTGGATGCTCAGTGATGACCTTTTCTAATACATCCCAAACTTCTGGTTGTAATTTCTCAACCATCTTCTTAGCATTTTTAATATTATGAGCAGTTTCATTAGCCACTAGCTCTTTCATAACAAACGGTTTAAATAACTCAATCGCCATCTCTTTTGGTAGACCACATTGATAAATCTTAAGTTCTGGTCCAACTACGATAACGGAACGTCCTGAGTAGTCAACACGTTTTCCGAGCAAGTTTTGACGGAAACGACCTGATTTACCCTTCAACATATCAGAAAGTGATTTAAGAGCACGGTTGCCTGGTCCTGTTACTGGACGACCACGACGACCGTTGTCAATCAAAGCATCAACTGCTTCTTGCAACATTCTCTTTTCATTTCTAACAATGATTTCCGGTGCGCCAAGTTCTAGCAATCTCTTTAGACGGTTATTGCGGTTGATGATACGACGATAAAGGTCGTTCAAATCAGAAGTCGCAAAACGACCACCATCTAATTGCACCATCGGACGTAAATCTGGTGGAATAACTGGCACTACATTCATAATCATCCATTGTGGTTTATTGCCCGACTCTCTAAACGCTTCAACTACTTCGAGACGTTTAATAATTCTAGCACGTTTTTGACCTGTCGAATCTTTTAGGCCGCCTCTAAGTTCTTCCGCTTCACCTTCAAGATCAATTGACTCTAATAATTCCTTAACTGCTTCAGCACCCATTCCTACGCGGAATTCATCGCCCCATGTTTCTCTGGCATCTTGGTATTCTTTTTCAGTTAATACTTGCTTATAAAGCAAATCCGAACTACCCGCATCAAGAACTACATAGTTAGCAAAATATAATACTTTTTCTAATGTTCTTGGTGATAAATCAAGGATTAATCCCATTCTTGATGGAATTCCTTTGAAATACCAAATATGAGATACTGGTGCTGCTAATTCAATATGCCCCATTCTCTCACGACGCACACTGGCTTTTGTGACTTCAACACCACAACGGTCGCAGATTACGCCTTTATATCTGATTTTCTTATACTTACCACAATGACATTCCCAGTCTTTGCTTGGCCCAAAGATTTGCTCACAGAAGAGACCATCTTTTTCTGGTTTTAAAGTTCTATAATTGATTGTCTCAGGCTTTTTAACTTCGCCTCTGGACCACTCACGCACTTTATCTGGAGATGCGAGACCAATTTTGATGGCATCGAAGGTCATTGGTTGATAAGCTTCTTTGTTCTTTATTTCTGCCATTTGGTTTCCTCCTATTCGCCATCTATTTCGTCTACAGTTTCAATTTCAACAGCTTGCAATTCGCCGTCTTTAAATTCTTCTTGGGTAAAGCCGTGCTCAGCTTGTGGCTCGTCTTTACGAAGATGTCTGTCCCCTTCGATTACTGAGCGTAAATCAGTCTCGCCCATATCGATGGTTTCCATTATCTCAACTTCACTTTGGTCCTCTCTTAATACTCTAACATCCAATCCTAATGATTGAAGTTCTTTTAGAAGTACCTTGAACGACTCAGGAATTCCTGCTGCTGGAATATTTTCACCCTTGATAATTGCTTCATAAGTCTTAACACGTCCAATAACATCATCTGATTTAACAGTTAAGATTTCTTGTAGTGTATAAGATGCCCCATAAGCTTCAAGCGCCCAAACTTCCATCTCTCCGAAACGTTGTCCACCAAACTGCGCCTTACCACCAAGTGGTTGCTGTGTTACTAGTGAGTATGGTCCCGTCGAACGAGCATGAATTTTGTCATCTACCAAGTGATGAAGTTTCAAATAGTGCATATGCCCAACCGTTACTGGACTATCAAAGAACTCTCCCGATCTACCATCACGTAATTTAACTTTACCATCGCGAGATAGCGGAACGCCTTTCCATAATGCACGGTGTTCTTTATTTTCTTCTAAATATTCAAATACTTCTGGCTTTANCCCTTCTTTATGCTTTTTAGAGAAATCTTTCCACTCCGTATTAACATAGTCATTAGCTAAATCTAAGGTATCCATAATTTCTTCTTCATTGGCACCATCAAATACTGGTGTCGCAATGTTAAAGCCGAGTGCTTTCGCTGCTAGACTCAAATGGATTTCCAATACCTGCCCGATGTTCATACGAGATGGCACCCCCAGTGGGTTAAGTACGATATCTAGCGGACGTCCATTTGGCAAATAAGGCATATCTTCAACTGGCAATACACGTGAAACTACACCCTTATTACCATGGCGACCAGCCATCTTGTCACCAACTGAAAGTTTTCTCTTTTGCGCAATGTAAATGCGTACTGCCTGATTGACACCTGGCGATAATTCATCACCATTTTCGCGGGTAAATACTTTCGCGTCAACAACAATGCCGTATTCTCCATGAGGTACTTTAAGTGAAGTATCACGAACTTCGCGAGCCTTTTCACCAAAGATAGCTCTAAGCAATCGCTCTTCTGCTGTTAGTTCAGTCTCCCCTTTTGGCGTTACTTTTCCAACCAAAATGTCACCAGCACGAACTTCCGCGCCAATGCGAACAATCCCTCTTTCATCTAAATCCTTGAGCGCATCTTCACCAACGCCAGGAACGTCTTTAGTGATTTCTTCTGGTCCTAACTTTGTATCACGTGACTCTGCTTCGTACTCTTCTATGTGAATAGATGTATAAACATCCTCTTGAACTAAACGTTCACTTAATAAAACAGCGTCCTCGTAGTTGTAGCCTTCCCATGTCATAAAACCAATCAATGGGTTCTTACCTAGGGCAAGTTCACCATTAGCTGTTGATGGACCATCAGCAATTACCTGTCCTGCCGAAACTTCTTCGCCTTTGAAAACGATTGGTTTTTGGTTGTAACAGTTGCTTTGGTTACTTCTTAGGAATTTAGTTAAACGGTAAACTTCCGTTTCCCCATCTTCATCGCGGATAACGATTTCTTTTGATGTAGAACGAATAACTTCACCAGCTTTTTTAGCGATTACGCAAACGCCTGAATCGACAGCCGTCTTAGTTTCCATACCCGTTCCTACTACTGGTGCTTCAGTAATCATCAGTGGTACCGCTTGACGTTGCATATTAGAACCCATCAAGGCACGGTTAGCATCGTCATTTTGTAAGAATGGAATTAATGCTGTCGCCACAGAGAACACCATCTTAGGTGATACATCCATGTATTCAAACATTGATTTTTCGTATTCTTGCGTCTCATCGCGATAACGACCAGATACATTCTTGTTAACGAAATATCCTTGTTCATCTAATGGCTCATTGGCTTGTGCTACGTGAGCATCATCTTCTTCGTCTGCGGTCATGTAAATAACGTCATCCGTAACTCGTGGGTTCTCTAAATCAGAACGGTCCACTTTACGATAAGGTGCTTCAATGAAGCCATATTCGTTAATACGAGCATATGAAGCCAATGAGTTAATCAAACCAATGTTAGGACCCTCTGGAGTCTCAATCGGACACATCCTACCATAGTGTGAATAGTGAACGTCACGAACCTCAAAACCGGCTCTATCTCTTGATAGACCACCAGGTCCTAATGCTGAAAGACGTCTTTTGTGTGTCAACTCACCTAATGGGTTATTTTGGTCCATGAACTGTGACAACTGTGAAGAACCAAAGAATTCTTTGACCGCAGCTGTTACAGGTTTAATGTTAATTAATGATTGTGGCGAAATAGTTTCGCTGTCTTGAGTTGTCATACGCTCACGCACAACTCTTTCTAGACGTGATAAACCAATACGGTATTGGTTTTGTAATAGCTCACCAACCGCACGGATACGACGATTGCCTAAGTGGTCGATATCATCATCTTTGCCAATACCATATTCGAGGTGAATATTGTAGTTGATTGATGCTAAAATATCTTCCTTAGTAATATGTTTTGGAATTAACTCGTGGATTTCTCGCTTAATTGCTTCCTTAATATCGTCAAGGTTTTCATTTTCTTCTAATATCTTCTCTAGAACTGGATAGTAAACTAATTCTGTTACGCCCACTTCTGTTACGTCAACATCAACAAAGTTTGTGATATCCACCATCATATTAGACAATACTTTTGTATTTCTTTCTTCGGTTTGAATGAGCACGAAAGGAATAGCAGCATTTTGAATTGCATCTGCCATTTCTCTATCTATTTCCGTACCTTTTTTAGCAATAATCTCACCAGTTGATGTGTCAATCGCATCTTCGGCTAACACATGTCCCGTGATACGATTTCTGAACATTAGCTTCTTATTGAACTTATAACGTCCAACTTTAGCCAAGTCATAACGACGAGCATCAAAGAACATACTCATAATTAAGCTCTCAGCTGACTCAACTGCCAAAGGCTCACCTGGACGGATTTTCTTATATAATTCTAAAAGACCACTTTGATAGTCTTTTGATACGTCTTTTGTAAAACTGCTTAAGATTTTCGGTTCATCACCAAACATCTCAACAATTTCTGCATCAGTACTAACGCCTAATGCCCGAATTAGTACCGTAATTGGAACTTTTCTAGTTCTGTCAACACGAACATAGAAAATATCATTCGAGTCGGTTTCATATTCAAGCCATGCTCCGCGATTAGGAATAACCGTAGATGAAAATAATTCTTTACCAACTTTATCATGAGCGATAGCATAGTAAATACCAGGTGAACGTACTAATTGGCTTACAATAACACGTTCTGCTCCGTTAATTACAAAAGTACCTGTCGCTGTCATCAGCGGCAAGTCTCCCATGAATATCTCATGTTCGTTAATTTCATCATTTTCATTATTATGCAATCTCACCTTAACTTTTAAAGGTGCTGCATAAGTTGCATCTCTTTCTTTGCATTCTTCGATGGAATATTTTACATCATCTTTACACAAAGTAAAATCTACGAACTCCAAACTTAACTTATCGCTATAATCCGCGATAGGGGAAATGTCTTCAAAGACTTCTTTTAACCCTTCCGTTAGGAACCAATTATAAGAATCTTCTTGAACTTCAATCAAGTTGGGCATCTCCAAGACCTCTTTTTGTCTCTGGTAACTCATCCTCATACTCTTCCCAGTAGTAATCGGGCGTATTCTGTTTTTTTCCATTTACGCTTCACCCCGTTCTAGATAATTTATTAATGCTACATACCCCTTTGTGAGCTTTCTTGCAATATAAAACAAGAAAAAGTGGGCATACCTTGCCACAATAGTGCACTTTTAACTGTAGCACATAACTTTTCCCGTGTCAATTAACTTCTTTCAGAAATTTTGTTAATTTCATTCATGCTTGTCTATCTCAGCTGATACATCATGTTACGGACAACAAGAGCAGGACACCATCGTGTTCCTGCTCTTACTATTCATTATTTTGAACAAATTACTTAAGAGTAACTTTAGCACCTTCTGCTTCAAGTTTTTCTTTAAGTTCTGCCGCTTCGCCTTTAGCTGCTGCTTCCTTAATTACCTTAGGAGCTCCGTCAACTAATTCTTTTGCTTCTTTAAGACCTAGGCCTGTAGCTTCGCGAACAAGTTTGATGATTTTAACTTTGCTTGGTCCTACTTCTGTAAGCTCAACATCAAATTCATCTTTTTCTTCTGCTGCCCCGCCAGCATCTCCTGCTGCTGCAACTACTGCAACACCTGCTGCTGCAGATACACCAAATTCTTCTTCACATGCTTTTACTAAATCATTTAATTCTAATACAGATAATTCTTTGATAGCTTCGATAAATTGATCTACTGTCATTTTTGCCATTGTATTTTCCTCCGTTATTTTTGGTTTTTATTTTTATTCCTTTGTTTCAGCTTCTGGCGCTGCTTCTGGAGTTGCTTCTTCAACCGGTGCCACTTCTTCTACCGCTGGTGCTGCTTCCACTGGCGCTGCTTCTTCAACTGGTGTTGCTTCTGCTACTGCTTCTTCACCATCTGCTGCTTTTGCTTCAGCAATTTGGCTAAGCACACGAGCGAATGTTGAAACAGGTGATTGAATGCTTCCAAGTAATTTTGAAAGAAGTTCTTCTCTTGATGGTACTTTCGATAACGCCGCAACGCCATCTTTGTCACAATAATTACCTTCGATTACGCCAGCAACAAATTCCAATGTTGGAACGCTCTTTGCGTATTTTGAAAGAATTCTCGCTGGTGCTGTTGCATCATCTGCTGATATTGCAATCGCATTTTGACCTTCAAGGTGTTTGCTTAACTCTTCGCATGGTGTATCTTTGAATGCGAAATTCATCATCGTATTCTTGTATACTTTATATACAATTCCGGCTTCTCTTAATTCTTTACGCATTTTTGTGTCATCTTCAACACTGATACCACTATATTGAACTAATACAACAGCTTGCGCATCATTAATATGTCCAGCAATTTCTTCTACGATTGGTTTCTTCATTTCTACTTTTGCCATGAATTATACCTCCTTATTTTAGTAGTATCCACGCAACTAGGCTTTATATTATGTATCTGCTCAGTCATCTCGATTTAGCTACGCTACATCGCGCTTAAAATCACTCGACTAAACTAGGATGCACTTTCCTATAAAACAAAATAGCCTCTTTGCACAAGACAAAGAGGCATAATTAATCTTCAATAGATTAAAACATTCCTCGGCTGGCGATTGCTCATTATACCTTACGGCACCTGCTGTCTTCGGCGTGATACTTCGTTATACTACCACCTTACAACTCGCTTGTCAAGCCGTATCCTTCGTTTTCACCATATTCATGAAAAATCGGAGAACAAAGTGGGTTTGTTACTATGCCAACTTGGCTGTGCTCATCTTAACCCCAGGTCCCATCGTCGAAGTAACAGTAACACTCTTTAGGTATTGTCCTTTTACTGCTGATGGTTTCGCTTTATTAATCGCATCAATAAGCGTTTGGAAGTTATCGCCTAGTTGTTCTTCACTAAAAGAAGCTTTTCCGATTGGCACGTGAACAATATTTGTCTTATCTAAACGGTATTCAATCTTACCTGCTTTGATTTCTTCAACTGCTTTTGTAACGTCCATAGTTACTGTTCCAGCTTTTGGATTTGGCATTAATCCTTTTGGTCCTAGTACACGACCAAGACGACCTACAACACCCATCATGTCTGGGGTGGCAACTACTACATCAAATTCAAACCAACCTTCGTTTTGAATTTTAGGGATTAAATCCTCTGCTCCAACATATTCAGCTCCAGCCGCTTTAGCTTCTTCAGCTTTAGCGTCTTTTGCAAATACTAATACGCGGACTTTCTTACCTGTTCCATGAGGAAGAACTACTGCGCCACGGATTTGTTGGTCCGCATGACGACCGTCACATCCCGTTCTAATATGAAGTTCAATTGTTTCATCGAATTTTGCTACAGCAGCTTTTTTAGCAAGCTCAATTGCCTCTGCTGGGTCGTATAGTTTTTCACGGTCAATTGCTTTTGACGCCTCTAAATATTTTTTGCCTCGTTTCATCTTAAATATCCTCCTGTGGTATTCGCGGGGTTGTCCCTCCCACTTTCTACTTTATTTTTGCATATCAAGCTGTTACTTAATAATGAAGTTCAATTTGCTAAATTCAACCATTGCCTACGGCTCGATTTCATTAAGCCCCCTTGAACAGCCTTCGTACTAATTTCACACTACGACTGCATCTTGTGCTCACTAAGTGCTCTAGGCTTCTTCTACGGTAATTCCCATACTTCTTGCTGTACCAGCAATCATGCTAATAGCTGCGTCCACTGAGCTAGCATTTAAGTCTTTCATTTTTATCTCAGCAATTTCTTGAAGCTGTGCTTTAGTAACACTTGCTACTTTTTTCTTATTTGGTTCACCTGAACCTGATTTGATATTACAAGCTTTCTTCAATAAAACTGCCGCTGGTGGAGTTTTTGTGATGAAGCTAAAACTTCTATCTGCATATACAGTAATAACAACTGGGATAAGTACATCGCCTTTGTCCGCTGTCTTTGCATTAAATTCTTTTGTAAATTGTACGATATTTACACCATGTTGCCCAAGTGCTGGTCCAACTGGTGGTGCTGGTGTTGCTTTCCCAGCAGGAATTTGTAACTTGATATAACCTTCTACTTTTTTTGCCATTTTAGGCACCTCCTATTATGTGGTATGCGGGGATTTCCCTCCCACTTGTTGCTTCTTGTGATACCTGTAGGTATCACTGCTTATATGATACCTACGGATTTCTCCGCACTTTCGTGCTCCCGAAATCCTAAAAACATTCGAACCCGCCCTAATCGGGCTATGTTCTCATGTTTTTGCGGGTCCCAAAGTTATGTTTTTTCATGCAAGCATGAAAACATAACCTTTTGACCCTGGGTATCACATGCGTTGTACTTCTGCGAAATTGATTTCTACCGGTGTTTCGCGGCCGAATAACTCAACATTAATTGTTACAACCTGTTTTGCCAAGTTAACTGTTTGGATAACACCAACCGTATCTTCCCATGCTCCGCCAATAACTGTTACAGTATCACCGATAGCTAGGTCAACAACGATGTTTTCACCCTCTTCGTTAAATCCAAGGTTCTTCATCTCTGTTTCAGATAGTGGTACTGGTTTTGAGCCTGGTCCAACAAATCCTGTTACTCCTCTGGTATTTCTGACAACATACCATGTGTCATCATTCATTACCATATTAAGCAGTACATATCCAGGAAACATTTTCTTTTGCACTTTTTTCTTTTGCATTTGGTTGTTCTTATCTTTCTTGATTTCAACAACATCTTGCATCGGAACGCGCACTTCAATAATCTGGTCTTCCAGGTGTCTATTTTCAATTGTCTTTTCAATGTTGGCTTTAACTTTATTCTCATAGCCCGAATATGTATGAACTACATACCAATTTACTTCTGACATCTAATCACCCTCACCTCTAATGTGTTAGTACATTCACAATACTCATTGCCACTTCATCAACCATCACAATCATTACTGCAACAATTGTCGTTATAGCAATTACCGCAATAGTTTGTTTGACAAGCGTCTCTTTATCTGTCCAGATGATTTTGTTAAACTCAGATTTAAGTCCGTGGAACCAACTTTTCTTTTTGGTTACTTCGGCTTTCTTTACTTCTGCCATATTCTTTCCTCCATCTTAAGCAGGTACACTACTTAGTTTCCTTGTGCATTGTGTGCTGCTTACAGAACTTACAATACTTCTTAGTTTCCATTCTGTCTGGATGATTTTTCTTTTCTTTTGTCATGTTGTAATTTCTTTGCTTGCACTCTGTGCATGCCAATGTTATTTTCACGCGCACGATATCCACCTCCATGTGTTCTTTATTCGTTGCTCCGACAAGGCTTGTAGCTAATTGTAGCCAAAATTTAAAACCACAAAAAAAAGACCTACTTCCACGTCGTTCCATTAGGATACCATGCAAACCCCTAAAAGTCAAGGAGTGTAGGTCTTCTTCTTAATTTTTTACTATGTCCACTAACCTATGCTAGTTTATACACTCGCGTTCCATATCCTTCCAAAGATACTTCTCCACTTACTTCTTGCCCACTATACAAATCCCCCATAGCCTTTTTCAATTCAATTGTCACTTCCTTCTTACTATAGTTTAGCACAAACAAGTATAGCCCATCTGCTTTCTTGCGGACCATCAACTCACAATCTTTTGGCAATGCGATTTCATTGCTAAATGGCGTTGCTACATCTAAATTCTCCAAAAAGACTGTGGCTGTCTCACGCGTAAATGCTCCGCCAAAATAGTATACCTCGCCAGCACCTACTTTATTACAAATCAAACCAGGTTCACCCGCATAGTAATCTGTGGTATATCTACCTAGAACTTCTGAAGCATCCGACAAAGGTGCTAAAATATCATTAAAAACTGCTGCCGGCAATTTCTTGCCATTCCATTCTACCATGCTCATTTCATCAGCCGGCCCTACGAAAGTATATTCCGGAATATCTGTATCGCTCAAAGCTCTTAAATGCACTGGTAGCTTTTCCATCGGCGCTTGACCGGTTAAATCTTTGTAAGCAGTGCGACAGCCAAATACCAGTTTTCCACCTTGTTCCACATAAGCCGTCAAAAGTGCTGCCCGCTCAGCTGTCATAATCGAAGCATGTGGATAGATTAATACTTTATATTTTGCCATCTCGGAAAGAGTAGTATTTTCGCGCAAATAGAGATAATCCATCGGCGTGTGTGTTAATTGAGCCGCCTGGAAAATGCCCTTTTCGCTGACTTTTTCTATGCGTTGATGCCACTTATCTTCTTGCGCATCCCAGATGTTATCATAATCTTTTATTACGGCTAACCTTGCATACCCTTCGGCACCCGCAACTTCTTTAATTTTACCAAATTTTTCCGAAATGCTTTTCACTTCTGCTAAGCGACGATTGTCGCGATTAGAATAATCTAAAATTCCATGCCAATATAATTCCGTCCCGAAACTACATGTACGCCATCTGAAATAGCTGATAAAATCGGCTCCATGGGCAATACTTTGCATTGTCCAAAGTGTCATCTGACCTGGTTTTGGCGCTGGTGCTTCCATTCGTGTATTCCAACCATTAGGTCCTGATTGTTGCTCCATAATTCCAAAAGTAGAAGAAATCGAACGTACTTCTGTAAGGTTACGACTCCACTTTCGATCATTTAAGTCTGTCGAATGATTAGGGTCCTCGTCCATACAAAAAGCAAAATTAGGATAAGAATCATAAGTATAGAAATCCAATGACTCCTCAGTCATTTTGTGGTTATCCAAATTAGGGAACATCCCATTGGTAGTAATGAAATCTTGGGGCTTTTTGTATTTCTTAATTATATCACTTTGCATTTTAGCAAAATTACATGCACTATCAGAAATAAAACGGATATAATCCAACATCAAATGCGGGTTATTGGAATTACTTACCACCTTTCTCGGCACATAAATCTGTTCCCATTGCGTGTAGGTTTGACTCCAAAACCTCGTGCCCCAAGCTTTATTCAAAGCATCTAAATTTGCGTACTTATTCTGCAAAAATTTACGAAACGCAATGCTATCGCTTTCCGAATAAAATTCACTGATTTCGCAATTAAGTTCATTGTCAAGCTGCCATCCTATCACACAAGGATGCGACCCGTAGTGAGCAGCCATTTTCTCAACGATAATGCTACTCAATTCAATATATTTAGGCGCATTATAATTGTAATGACGACGACAACCATGGCGATATAAAACACCGTTAATATCGGCATTTAAACTCTCTGGATATTTCTCCGTCAACCATGATGGTGGCGTGGCTGTCGGAGTTCCTAAAATCACCTTCATCTCTTCTTCTACTGCTACATCCATAAAAGCATCAAATAACTCAAAAGAAAAAGTTCCTTCGGCTGGCTCTAACAACGCCCATGCAAATTCAGCAACACGAACGATTTCAATACCCGCATCTTTCATCCTTTTCAAGTCATCACGCCACAAACTGGCATCCCAATGTTCAGGATAATAGCATACACCCATAGTAATTTTATCAAAATTAATTTTATTACTCATTGCTTAATCCTCCTTATCTTAAATTCTTCGCTTTGCTCAGAATGACAGTGCTTTCATAAATCACTTGACACTATCTTTACATATAGCTCAATCACTTTTTCACACGAACATACACATCCATAGCGAAAGGTGCTAACTCATCAGATTGGCCTTCATAGTAGGCTTGCCAATCATCAGAAATCGCAATTTTCTTCGGCGCATTGTTGTGGTTAATCACAAAAACAAATTCTTTTTCCGCAGTAGCTCGATGAACAATCTCCACGTCTTGAGGCGTATCGCCAAAAGTCTTGATGTTGTTATTAGTAATCAGTTCATCGATAAATTTCTCAGCTAATGCTTCACCCATCTGCGTTCCAATATAATAAGCCTTACCTTTACCAAAATTATTAACCGTAATCGCTGGGGTACCAGCATAATATTCCGCATCATGAACAGCTATCGCTGATGCCGTTCGAAGCTCTATTACATCGCTCCATTTTTGACTTTCATATCGCACGCCATCCCATAGCAACCAACTATTTGTATCTCGCAAACAGTCATATTCAGGAATTTCAATGCCTAGCAGTTGCGTCAACCCACTGCCTGGTAACAACCCCTCCACGCGACATATATTAAATTCATCTTTTACTCCGGCACGCATATCCAGTACTAGAGAACCACCTTCGCTGACATATTTTTGATATTTGCTTTCTAATTGAGCCGTCATCAAATATTGCAGCGGTGCAATCAGTACATCATAATTAGAAAAATCGTCCTTGTCGCTCACAAAATCAATCGCTACATTTCGATTAAACAAAGCCTTATAATAGGTAAGTAGATGATTCACATAGCTTAAATCAGGGTGGTGTGGCTGAATGTTCATCGCATACAACTGCTCATAAGAGAATACCATTCCTACTTTTGTTTCTGGCATAGCGCCTTGCAACTCTTTTAATAACGGTTTCGTCTTAGCGATAAAAGCTTGCAATTCACGATAATTGCGACCAGGAATACCACTATGCGGCAATACTCCATGCCAATATTGCTCAGTGCCCACCGTGCAAGTGCGCCAGCGGAAAAAGATAATTGCATCGGCACCATGAGCCACGCATTGCATCGCCCATTTGCTCAATTCACCAGGGCGAGGTGACCTTCCCATTGTTTCCCAACCGGTAATACCTGATTGTTGCTCCATAACCCAAAATGGTTTTTGCTTAATCGCTCTCATTAAATCAAGTGGTGCTGCATGATAGTCCGCCGTAATTTCATTTAAATTCGGTACTGGATGAAAAAATCCACCCGGATACTGGTCATGCGAAATAAAATCCAAATCCTCGCCTAAATCAAAGTAATTCACTTTATCGGCAAAGCCCATTAAATTGTGCGTAATAAATTTATCTGGCACAACATCACGTAATATCCTTGATTGATGCTTGTGAAAATCCACAACTAAATCTGAACAAAAACGCTTCCAATCTAAAATTTGCGAAGGATTTTCACCTGTTGCCGTAAGCTTAGGCGCTTGAATTTCTTCAAAACTTGAATATCCCTGACTCCAAAAGATAGTGCCCCATTTTTCATTTAAAGTTTCAATGTTCTTGTATTTTGCTTTTGCCCATTTTCTAAAAGACTCTGCACAACTATCACAATAGCATAAATCTTGATGGCTATTTCCTAACTCATTATCAATTTGCCAGCCAATCACATGCGGATTGTGCCCAAAATGATTAGCAAAAGCGCTCACATAACGAGTAATGTGATTACGATAAATTTCATTCGACTGACAACAATGATGGCGTCCACCAAAATGTCTTAAGCGGCCTTCATAGTCAATCGGTTGGATTTCAGGATTTTTAGCAATTATCCAAGCTGGCGGAGCTGCACTTGGCGTTCCTAATATTGTTTTGATACCACTTTTTGCCAACATTTCAATAATTTCATCCAACCAAGCAAAATCAAAAGTACCTTCACTAGGCTCCAGTTTGCTCCATGAAAACTCGGCAATACGCACCATGTCGAGTCCCATCTCTTTCATTAACTTTACATCTGTTGCCCAACGCTCGCGCGGCCAATGCTCAGGGTAATAATCTACACCAAAAAATGTATTCATAAGTTCCTTACCTCCTTTTATTCTTTCACTGCTCCCGCAGTTAATCCTGACATAAACATTTTAGAAGCACACAAGAAAATCGCCAATAGTGGCAAAATCCCCAATGCACTAGCTAACATCATCGCACCAATATCTGTACCTCTTGTCGGGTCTCCTTGCATAAAACGCAACATTAAAGGTATGGTATGCATTGCTGGTTCTCGTAAAATCATCAAAGGCTGCATAAAATCATTCCATGTGTTGACGAATTGCATAATACCCAAGGCCGCAAATGCCGGCTTTAAAATCGGCATAACAATGCGGAAGAAAATCAACCACTCACTACAGCCATCAATTTTGGCCGCTTCCACCAATACTTTAGATACATTGCTAGAACAATATTGACGCATCCAAAATATTCCAAAGGCATTAGCAGCACCAGGTATAATTAATGCCCAGAAAGTATTTATCCAATTAAGCTTTGACATCATCAAGAACCACGGAATAATCCCCGCCGTCCATGGCACCATCATCGTCATTAATAAAATTAAAAACAACGCATCTTTGCCAGGGAATTCATAAATAGCAAAAGCATATCCCCCCATTGAACAAAAAAGCAGAACCAATGTCGTAAGTCCAACCGATACAATCATACTATTTAGGAAAGCCCGCGGAAAATCTACCATCTGTGTCATATTACGAAAGTTTTCCATTATCCCACTGCCAAACCACATCGGTGGTGGAAATACAAAAATGTCCTGCGTTGTATGAGTTGACATAACCAGCATTGAATAAAAAGGGAAAATCATGATAATTACCCCTAAAATCAGAATAGCATATACAATAATTTTTTTCACTACTTTATTCATCTTCATCCCCTCCTTCGTGCCGCTCTACGGTGCGCTCGCTTTTCTCTACCTTCATCGCTAGTCGCCCGCATCAATACCAAGGAAATCACGATGGCTATCATGGCAATTACATAGGCTACCGCTGACGCGTAACCAAAGAGTGTACCACCTTGCGGAGCTCTACCAAGTAAGTACATCATCACTGTCATCCCGTTGTTATTTGCTCCACCAGACAGGTTGTTAGTAAGCACCAAAGGCTCAGTAAATAAGTTCACCGTACCTATTGTCGATTGAATCAAAGTAAAGACAATAATAGGTTTTAGGAGTGGTAATGTAATGCGGAAAAATGTATGTCGGTGATTAGCACCATCAATTCTAGCCGCCTCATAAATATCAGGACTGATACCTTGCATCCCCGCAAGATAAATTACCATATTCCAACCTATCCAACGCCATGAAAACATAATGATGGCAGCCCAATTTATATATTGTCCACTGCCGACTAGCCATTCTACTGGCGTAAACCCGAACAAAGTAAGCACATAATTGATAATCCCAAAATGATATCCAAACATATTTGCCCATACGATTGAAATTGCCACAGCGCTAGTTACCATCGGCATAAAGTAAAATGTCTTGAAAATATTTTCACCTTTTACAATTTTACTATTAAGAACATAAGCAAGAATTAAACCACCAAATAAAATCGGAATATGAGCAATAATACCGATAAAAAAAGTATTGCTCAAGGCTGTCCAAAACATTCCATCACTAAATAAATTTATATAATTACCTAAGCCCTGAAAACGCATAGGATTTAAGCCATCCCAGCGAAAAAAGCTAATATACAATCCTGCTAACAAAGGAAATACACCAAAAATCGCAAATAGTATATAAAATGGTGCTATATATACATAAGCTACTTTATTTTTCTTGATTTCTTTTATAATCATTTCCTTTTTATCCTTTTTTCTAATAGTCTTTACTCTCTCCATTCGTTACCTCCCATGACTATCTGTTGTTCATCAACTTATCAATTCAAGGGTTATCATTGGATAACCCTTGAAAATATGAGCTAAGCTCAATTAAATGTTCCTAAACACTAGTCTTCCCATAGTCCATGGTCGCGAAGTGTATCAATAGCCGTAGCCCGTTCCTCAAAAATAGCACTATCTATAGAATTCGCAATAAAATCTAACGCTTCTTGCCCGCTTAATCCCTCGCTCATTGCTGTATTCGCACCATTCTTTAATAAACTTTCAATCGAACTATCAATTTGAGTGGTGAACTGTGGTTTTACATTGTCCGCAATTTCCACCCATAATTCTCTTGTTTTTTGACCGGCAAACCAATCATCAGCCTCATCATACATAGGATCGTCCCAAGCCGTAGTCAATGCTGGGAAATAATCTACTGCTTCAAACATCGCGTTTTGAGCATCTGGGTCTGCTAACATAAACTCAATAAA
>JGI994J12354_10001969_pt1 | contig 20581 bp, 18 predicted proteins | sample IntmicLarv3ML3BL_FD_12354 | JGI IMG/M metagenome (IMG submission 12354)
GGCGTGGTGTGCAAGACTAGAAGATAAAGCAGCACTGGTGCAGGTTATGCAAGAAGTAGGTATTGAAGAAGAAAAGATACAGGAATGTATGATATGATGAAAAGCAACCTTTTTAGGTTGCTTTTGGAAAAAGCAACCTTTTTAGGTTGCTTTTTTGTTTTTTCGTGCTATAATTGGAATACGAATGAAGGGATTATGCAGATTGGGGTAAGGGAATGAAAGAGTATACAGTATTAATTGTAGATTTAAAACAATCTCGTTTATATTCAGTTGATGACAGGATTTCTATTCAGAATTATATTCTTGAGGTTATTCGAGAATTGAATACGATATTTGTGCATAAACTTGTACGAAAGGTAGAATTTAGCGCAGGGGATGAGATGCAAGGGTTATTTCTTTCTCCGGTTGCAGCTTATTTATATTTTCGATTGCTGAATATGTTATTATTTCCAGTCGAGATAAGAGCAGGCATTGGTATAGGCGAATGGGGAGTCAAGATTAAAGGCGCAAGTACGACAGTGCAAGATGGTTTGGCATACCACAATGCCCGTTATGCTATAGACGAAGTGAAAAACACAGTAGGAGATTCACTGCTGTTTTATTCGGGAGATGAGAATGATATTCTGATTAATGGGAGCGTAGAAGCAGCATTTATGATGACACAGCGACATAGTGAATACCAGAATAAACTTATGTTGCTATCTGAATTACTCTATCCAATTGATGTGAATGAAAGTATAGATGCTACGAAGATGGATTCGTTATTTCAATTAGCTATGCACAAAGAAAGAGTGGATTACTATATATGTGCGAAGAAAAAGGGTTCTGTTAAACGCTATCCATTAGGAGAACTTGCTTATCAGAATTTGCAGATACAACCGATTCATGCGCTAGATGATGATAGCACCTTTTATGTGAGAAGTGGAAGGAAAAGAGGATTGGCAGTCCAATTATCAGATATGCTAGAGGTAAGTAGGCAAAGCGTGGAAAAGAATTTGAAGTCAGCGAATGTATATGCGGCACGAAACGCCACAATCGTTGTGTTGAAACTTATAGACAAATATTTTATGAAAGGTAAGAAATGATTGTATATATACTCATTATCGCACATTTGCTTGCAGATTTTACATTTCAATCTACAAGATTAGCGAAAAATAAAGCAAAACAATTTAAGTATTTGGTAATACATTCTCTTATTTATGCCATTGTACTTGCAGTGCCTATGTTTCTGTTTGTAGGTCTAAAAAGGGGAATCTTCCCGTATCTGTGCATTGTCGTATCTCATTTTTTCATTGATACGATACGGCAATGGATAGAGAAGAAAGTTTTGGGAAGAGGATTCCGGTTTTTTCTTTTTATTTTCGATCAAATACTACACATCTTGATTATCATTTTCGTAACCCACCTGTTGAAACTAGATATGAAAACAAATGCTATTTTTGCATATTGTCAAACCTGGATATATTTTGAGGTTCTCATTTTGTATGCATTAACATTCACGATCATTTGGGAGCCGACCGCAGTGTTTGTAAAGAAGTTGTTTATGTATATTCTTGATGAACATGGTGATAAAGAGGAAGAAGAGGATCCGAAAATTGGCAGAATGATTGGTAAGCTGGAACGATTGATTATTTCAATTTTGATCCTCTGTAATCAAATAGGTGCGATAGGCTTTGTGTTGACAGCGAAAAGTATTGCGCGCTATAAACAATTAGAAGATAAAGCATTTGCCGAAAAGTATCTTGTAGGAACCTTGGCAAGTACGGTGATTTCGTTTGTTGTAGCAATGTTTTTGAAAAGTATCATATAGAATCTGTTTTAAGAATGGTATTGACAATTCGATTATAAAGAATTAGAATGTGCTTATCGAACAAGTACACTAAAGTGCAATGAAGTGAAAGAGGTGAAACATTTGTGGAAATAATTATTAGTAGCAATACAAGCAAGCCCATTTATGAACAAATTACGTCACAAGTTAAGGAGATGATAATGAATGGCGCATTGCAGACTGGTGCTCCCCTTCCATCTATGCGCGCATTGGCCAAGTCACTTCATGTGAGCGTTATCACTGTGCAAAGAGCATATGAAGATTTACAAAGGGATGGATTTATCGAGACTACAGTTGGACGTGGCAGTTTTGTTTCTGCACAAAACAAAGACTTTTACCAAGAAGAACAGCAAAAAAAAGTAGAAGAGCACTTGCAAAAGGCAGTTGATATTAGTAAAGTTAGTAACATTTCACTTGAAAAGCTAACGGAATTGTTGTCCATATTTTATATAGAGGAGGAATAAAATTGAGCAGTATACTTGAATTAAGGAATGTAAGCAAACATTATAAGCAATCAGGGTTTGCATTGAAGGACGTATCATTTTCTTTGCCATATGGAAGTATTGTTGGATATGTAGGTGAAAATGGTGCAGGGAAGACAACCACGATAGGTTGCATTTTGAATACACTTCACAAGGACAGTGGCACGATTACTTTGTTTGGAAAAGAAATGACAGATCGTGACATGTCTATTAGAGAAGATATAGGTGTTGTGTATGACGGTGATAATTTTCCTCAATACTTAAACGCGAATCAATTATCTAATATTATGTGCGGAATATACAAAAACTGGGATCATTCTTTTTTTGTAAAACAACTTACAGATTTCAAAATCGATATGAAACAAAAAATTAAAAGTTACTCAAGGGGCATGACGATGAAATTAGCAATAACTGTTGCTTTAGCTCATCACCCGAAATTGTTGATTTTGGATGAGGCCACGAGTGGACTTGATCCGATTATGCGAGATGAAATATTGGATATTCTTTTGGGTTTTGTGCAAGATGAAGAACATTCAATTTTGCTTTCATCACATATAACGGGTGATTTGGAGAAGATTGCTGATTATATTGTTTTTATACATGAGGGCGAAATTATATTGACGGAAACAAAAGATAATTTAATCTATCAATATGCAGTATTGCGTTGTAATGCGCAACAATTTTCTACGATTGATAAAGGTGATATGATTGCATATCGAAAACGTGATTATCAAATTGATGTATTAATTTCAGATATAAAAATAGCAAGAGAAAAATATAAGAACATCATCGCAGATACGGTAGCAATCGATGAAATTATGCTCTTATTAGTAAGGGGGAAACAAGCATGAAAGGACTGTTGAAAAACAATTTTTATGGCGTGATAGGTGAAGCGAAAATATTGTTATTGCTTTTTCTGACCTTGGGTATAGCGTTGCTTGTTACTGGAAGTTCAGAATTATTCCTATTGTTTGCATTCTTATCTGCGCCACTGCTGATTTTTAATTCAGTGTCAAGTTTAAGCAAAGCAGCTTTAACGAAATGGGTGAAATATGAATTGACAATGCCGGTTCAGAGAAAGGATATTATCAAAAGTCGTTATATTTCACATAGCATTTGGAGCTTGCTAGGAGTTTTGTTGCCATCTATATTTGTCGTGTTTGCTATTTTCATTCATGGAAATAAGTTTTTCTACCATGAATTACGTGATCCAATCGCATATTTCTGTGTTATAGTGAGCATTGCGCTATATACAGGCGCGTTCTTTTATCCAGCAGTCTATTCTCTAGGAGCTGGAAAAAGTGAACTTTTATTAATATTGAGTTTGATTGGTGCCATAGGTTTAACGGCGGGACTTTCGATACTACTTTATGCAAGTAACGGTTCTGATTTAACGGATACTGAATTTTTGATAGGCATTGCAATATTTATGGTTATTGCAATCATAGTGTATATCTTATCCTATTTTCTGACAGTTTTTATATATTCGAAAAAGGAATACTAAAGATAATATAAAAGTTGTAATAAAATGGAATTAGATGTTACGATAAGAGACAAATGCATACAAAACCCATACTTGACGAACAATCAAAAAAGTAGTATGATAACAACGTTACCAAAATGGTAACGTTGTTATCATTTGCGAACAGGAGATATGTATGCCTTACAATTCAAACAAAACCAAGGAAGCCATTTTGGCAAGTGCGCTGCAAGAATTCACGACATATGGTTACAGTGAGGCATCACTGCGCAGAATTACGAAGAATGCGGAAGTAACCACGGGAGCTCTTTATAGACATTTTGCGGGGAAAGAGGAAGTTTTCCGCGCATTAATTGAGCCGACATATTCTACAATCATTTCCTACATGGAAGAATCTTATGAGGAGTACTGCGAGAGACTTACGCTCGAATCCATGAAGAAGGATTGGAACAATTCATATTATATCGAAAAGATGCTTTGTCTTATATATGATAATGTGGAAGCCTTTCGGCTGTTGGTTTCGGCTTCCGAGCAAGAATTGTTTGGAGATTTCTCAGATACACTTATCCGTTTGGAATTAAGAATGACCTGTGATTATATGGAGCAAGCAAGAGGACTCGGGTATGAGATTAGGGAAATTGATAAAGAATTATTATATATCCTGATTCGTACGCAGTATGAAATGTTATTTGAACTTGTGCGAAAAGAAGTACCGAGAAAGAAGGCAGAAGAATACGCAAAGGTTGCTTACCAGTTTTTTGCAAAAGGCTGGGAGTATCTATTTTTACATAAACAGGATTAGGGTAACAAAGGCGACATCAGTCGCCTTAAAATAAAACCAATAGTTAGTTACGACTAACAACATAAAGGAGGGATTTATTGATGAAAGAAAAAGAAGGCAAGAAGACACAAGGCGGAATGGGGTATGTGTTAAAACTTGCAGGGAAAAGCAGGTGGCTATTGTTTGCATCGGGAATATGCTCGGTGTTGTCAGGGTTGTGTTCCTTTGTGCCTTATGTTATGGTGTATCGAACATTGATGTTTTTGTTTGAACAAGAACAAGATTACACGAAGGCATTTCGCTATGCCACAATTGCGGTGGTTGCGATTTTGGGAAGATTTTTATTTACGATTATATCGGGCGGATTTTCGCATATTGGTGCTTTTAACACACTGTATGAGGTGAGAGCGGAATTGAGTAAACACATCTCAAAAGTAAATTTAGGATTTTTTACACAGCATAATTCAGGTTTCCTCAAGAAAGTGATTATTGAAGACATCGAACGTATTGAGAAGTTCTTGGCACATCAGATTCCGGATATTGCGGCAGCGGTGGTTGTGCCAGTGTGTATGCTTATCTATATGTTTACGATTAATGTGAAAATGTCTCTTGGCTTGTTGCTTCCTTTACTACTAGGTGCCATTATTATGATCATTACAATGGCGATTACAGGTTCACAAATGGGTACGTANCACAAATTATTAGGGAAAAGCAATTCAGCGATTATGCAATTTATGAANGGGATGNCGGTNATGAAAACATACAATATGACGGCAGATGCCTATAAGGAATATGCAGATACGATTCAAGANTACAATCGTTTTTGGAAGCGCTGCACNCGTTTGCAAGGATACCCCTATGGCATATTTGTTGCATTAGTAGAATCNGGNATCTTATTTGTTCTTCCGATTGGCGGATATTTATATTTGAATAANCAGTTGACGGTGTCGGCGTATTTCTTTTTTATGATTATGAGCTTGGTGTTCTTAAGCAGTCTTTTGAACTTGTCTAGTTTTGCAATGCTTTACTCTCAAATATCTACAGGAGTGGGAAGGATTCAAGAAATTATGGAGATTCCTAGAACGGAACAAGGCGTGACAAAGATAGATAAGAAACAATCGCATGAACTTGAATTTCAAAACGTTTCTTTTGGATATGAAAATACAGAGGTGTTACACAATGTAAGCCTTACCTTACCAGCAGGAAGTTTCACAGCATTTGTAGGAGCATCGGGAGCAGGGAAAACGACAGCAGCACAGTTGATTCCAAAATACTGGGAAGTCACAAAAGGAACAATTGCTATCGCAGGTCATCCGATTCGTGGCTTAGACAATGAAAATTTGATGGACAATGTGTCTTTTGTATTTCAAGAAACATTTATGTTAAACGATACGATTTATGCAAATATTGCAATTGGTAGCCAAAAGGCAAGNAAAGAAGAGGTAGAAAACGCNGCACGAGCNGCACAAATTCATGATTTCATTATGACACTTCCCAAAGGCTATCAAACGCATATCGGAGAAAATGGTGTGAAAATGTCAGGTGGAGAAAAACAGAGAGTTTGCATAGCCAGAGCAATCTTAAAAGATGCGCCGATTATTATTTTTGATGAAGCGACGAGTTACACGGACATAGAAAACGAACACAAAATACAAGTTGCATTATTTCACTTATTAAAAGGAAAAACGACCATAATGATAGCGCATCGTTTGCATACGATTGTAAATGCAGACCAGATATGCATGTTTGACAGAGGAAAGATTATTGAAACGGGTACACATGAAGAATTATGCGCCGCAAATGGCAAGTATGCTTCCATGTGGAAAACTTATACGAGAGAGGAAGTGCAAAGATGAGAATACTAATAAAATCAATCAATCGTATTGCAGGAAAGGAAAGTCGCAAATTAATACTGCCGATTGTACTTTCTTGTGTAGAGTCTATTTTACAAGCGTGTATGTTTTTTATTATGATTTTAAGTATGTTTGATCTTTTGAGAAAAGAATTTACGAAAGAAAAATTGGTTTTCTACACGATAAGCATGTTGCTCCTCTTTCTTGTTCGTTGCTTTGTGACAAGTATCAATTATGTGCAAGTACAATATAGAGGTGCAGATATTACAGCGGCACTACGTTTGTCGCTGGGCAATCATATTCGGGGATTGAATTTGGGATATTTTAATAAGAATAGTATTGGTAAATTAAGTGCAACGCTATCAACGGATATTAGTGATTTTGAAGGCGTGATTACCCATAGCTTATCTGGATTTTTCAAGGCGGTATTCTTCTCGATTATCGCAATCATTTCTTCCTTTTCTTTAGAATGGAGATATACATTGGTGGTGTTNGCGATTATTTTTATCNCAATTCCATTAGTTGGAGCNGCCGGGAAAATGAGTGCAAAGAGAGGCGGCACTTTAAAACAAGCTATCAATGAAGTGATTTCGCGCGTGATAGAGTATATCAATGGAATCAAAACCTTTCGTTTGTATAATTTGACAGGCACAAAGTTTCAGAGATTAGACAAAAGTTTTCAAACGTTGCGAAAAGAGTCTATCAAGTTGGAATTATTCGTTATGCCATTTGTCATGGGATTTTTCATTCTAATTTCCTGGATTATTCCGATTGCCTTGGTTTTGGGAACTCATTTTCTTCAAAATGGAATGGAGCAAGAAACATTTATCGCTCTGATTATGCTTTCGATTTCGTTGTCTAGCATGTTGATGTCCATTGGCGCAATTTATCCAGAAATGCGCTATTTTAACAAAGCGACAGAAAATATCCTTCGTGTATTTGATGAAGAACCATTGACCTATGAAAAAGATGTTTTGAACAATGCAAATGGAGATATTGTATTTCACAAGGTGGCATTTCAATACGAAAAAGATGTAGAGGTTTTGAGAAATATAAGTTTTGAAGCAAAAAGTGGAAGTGTGACAGCGTTGGTTGGTCCCTCGGGAAGTGGGAAAACGACGATTATCAGCTTAATATCGCGATTTTGGGATGTGACACAAGGAGAAATTACGATTGGCGGAGAAGATATGAAAACCATTTCGCCAGACGGGTTGACCAAGCAAATGGCGGTTGTATTTCAAGATGTCTATTTATTAAATGACACAGTTGCTAACAATATCAGAATCGGAAAGCCAGATGCCACGATGGAAGAAATTATAGAAGCGGCGAAAACAGCACAGTGCCATGACTTTATAAGTGAGATGGAACAAGGTTATGATACGGTCATCGGTGAGGGTGGCTCGACATTATCAGGCGGAGAGAAGCAAAGAATATCGATTGCTCGTGCGATGATTAAAAATGCACGCATTTTGTTGCTAGATGAAAGCACTTCTAATTTAGATGTAGATAATGAAAAGGANATTCATCATGCGATTGACACATTGATGAAAGGGCGCACGGTTATCGTGATTGCGCACCGGTTAAATACCATACGTAACGCAGATAATATTTTGGTTCTTGATAAAGGTGAAATTATAGAGCGAGGAACACATACAAGTTTGTTAGAACAAGGTGGTTGGTATGCGCGTATGATAGAAGAGCAAGGTAAGGCGAAGAAGTGGGAGTATTTACAAAAAACGAAATAATAAAAGATAAAAGAAAGACAAAAAGCCCCTCGGATAGGAAGTTGCTATTCGAGGGGCTTTTTTTGCGTAATGAGAAATTACCCCATCAAAACCCCTCTTATCCCCTAAAAACCCCCTGAACTTCCAAATTATAGTATATAACATCAATAAAAAGCACGAAACGAACATAAAACAAAAAATTATAAAAAAATTTTCAAAATAAAAAAATCTTGCAAATACAGCATACAAAAGGCTTTAGCGGAACTAGGAAAAACCACAGGTATTTAACAGTGGGAAAAAAGTGTGGCGAAATGTATACATTGTGCCACACCGCAAAATGAAAAAAATAGCAACGTATTTATTGACTTTCCTGAGTATAACACAAGTGTGGCGCAAAGTATACGTTGTGCCACACTTGCGAAAAGAAAAAAGGGGATACAAAGCCAAAGAAAGGGGAAGTAAAGATGATGAAAGATGAAATGTTACACTACATATCCAAACAATTAGCGGTTGCAATTAGCATGCTTGAAAAACAACAGAGGGAACCAACGAATAAAATAGGGAGACCAACAAAGGGGCATATTGTGCTAGGGTACCGAGAAAGTTACCCGGAATCCTCAAGGAGAGGATGCGCAAGAGCAACGGGGTTGAGCATTAAAACAGTCAGCAAGTATTGGAATCAGTACGATGAAGCACTAGCGGAGAAAGAAGCGAAAAGCACAGGGATAAAGGGTAAAAACGCGAAATGTTCATAAGCATATAACTGGAATAAAGGCATAGATTAATCGAGTGTAGATTAATCAAAGACACGAGATGAAAAATGCGAACTAAGATATGGAGTATGTAAAATGCAAAGAAAAAGTAGAAAAATAAGATCATTTCTAGGTGCAATGCTTATCGCAGTATCCTCGCTTGGTGATAGTGGAATGATTGTAGCTGCTGACTTAGCGGTGGCAAATGAAAACGTTGTATTAACAGAGCAACCAGAGGCATTTACAAAAGAACCCATAGAAGATGAAAGAATCCAGTACCTACCACAAAGCCAGCCACCGGGCGTTCAAGTCAAAGCATATGCAGAGAATGGCGTGTTGCCAGATGATGTTACTTTGCAAGTGAAGATGAACGAAGAAGCGTCCACGCAGTATCAAGAGGCAGAGCAAGAATTAGAAAATTATGCAATCGAATATGATGGATTTTTAGCGTTGGATATTGGATTTTATGATATATGGGGAAATGAAATAGAACCAGAAGACGGAAGCGTTGAAGTGAAGATTGAATTAGAGAGAAATCTTTTGCCAGAAGATGTTGAATATGAGAGCTTGGCAATACAGCATCACGGCAGTACAGATACTGGTATTTACGTAGAAACGGTGGCGAATGCAGGAGAGAATGTGCAATCAACAACAGGGGAAGTGAAGATAGAAGATGAAGTGCTGCGGGCTACGTTTAGCGTTGAGAGTTTCTCTACATTTACGATTACTTGGGGAACTGGAAGCAGTGCGAGAAGGGCAACGATTCATTATGTGGACCAATTTGGCACGCCGATTCAAGGCACACAGCTAAGTGATGTCACACTTGGTACGAGTGCAACGATAACCTTAGCAAGCTCATATGCAGGCCTCATACCAGGTCATACGTATACAGAAGCGCGTATTAGCAGTACCAGCGGCATCGTGATACAGAGGCTGCGAAGAAGCGGCAGTAATCTGCAATATTCCATATCTAGCACAGGAAGCACATGGGTGAACACGCCAAACAATGCAGATGTTTACCTTATCTATGAAAGAGCGGATACAGGGCCAGAAGAGCCCCCAATAGAGCATATTCGAGAAGCGGCGCGTGAAAAATACGTGGAAAGGCAAGAAGACGGTACCTATGATTTGAGTTTGTCAATTGCAGGAGCAGCAGGAAGTTTACATGAAAGGGCAAAGTTAGACATTCTCTTTGTACTAGATGTATCGGGAAGTATGGTTTGGAACATGAATGCAAATAGCGGAAGCAGTAACGCCCGGCGAAATGCGGCGGGACAGGCAATTTCTGATTTTACGACAAGTATAACAGCAAGAGGAGATATTGACCCACGTTTTGCACTTGTTACTTTTAGTGGTTCGACCTCAGGTACATGGAATGATGCAAGTACCGTGGTGAACTGGACGGCAAATGGAAATCAAGTGATTAACGCAGGGAATACGGCGGTACCAAATGGTGGAACAAATTATCAAGCAGGGATGATGCAAGGGCAATCAGTAATATCACAAGCGCGACTTGACGCAACGACAGCGGTTATCTTCATTTCAGATGGAGACCCTACCTACTATTATAACACCAACGGTACGACGGCAGGAAGTGGTAGTGCATTTAGCCAGACAGCCTTAGACAGAGGAATAGCTGAAGCGGCAAACTTGACTACGGACTACTTTTTTACCGTAGGAGTTGGAATTGCTTCAAATTACCAACGATTACAACAGCTTAATGCGGCAGTTTCAACCACACCGCCCTTTGGTTCAAGTGGTAGTACCTCAAATAATTACTTTGAAGGTCACAACGAAGCGGCTCTAAAAGCAGCGTTTGATACCATTATGGAAAATGTGACAAGTGTATTATGTACGAACGTTATCATCACGGATATATTAAGCGAAAATGTGTATTTAACAGATCCAACACAACTGATTATTTCTGTTTTAGATGCAGGTGGTCTGGAAGTTGCAAGGGGAGTCAATACGTTGGTATTTGATGGCGCAACGATACAGGCAGATTATGAGCCGGTGACGAGGACGCTTAGGCTGTTATTTCCGGCAGAGTATGAGCTAGAAAGTGGATATACCTATAAAATCATAGCCAATATTCATGCAACAGAAGAAGCATATGAAGCATACAGAAGTGCAGGCAATCAACATACAGATACAGGTGATCCTGGAACGGGAGCGCATTCAGCGATGGAACAAGGACTTCGGACAAATGATCTAGCAACAGTTACCTATACCTTTAATGGAGAAGAGATAACGAGCACCTATTTGCATCCAGTTATCCAATTAACACCAGGAACGTTGGTTATTCGCAAAAAGGTGGAAGGTTTGAGTGCAGAAGCACTTACGCATTTAAAGGAAAATCTGAAATTTGTATATGAGTTTGAGAACACACAATTTGCAGATGGAGAAATATTTCTGGAAGATTTTGAAACGCCAGAAGAGGGAGATGGGGAGTATTACACATATACAATTGAAGGTTTATCACCAGGTGCAACTTATAAGGTGACGGAAGAAGATGCCAATATAGAAGGTTATACTTTAGTGACCACGGTGACGGGAAATGCGCAAGGAAGTATTGCAGCTGGAATGACCTCTATGGCGACCTTTGTCAATGCTTATACACAAAATACAGTTGACTTAGAGGTGACGAAGAAGAACAAAGAAGACGAGATACTAGATGGTGCTAGATTTAAGCTCGAAAGTGATAGTTTGGAAGAAGCGATAATTTTAGACGGCGTGTTGGGCGTATTTACTTTTGAAGATCTATTACCGGGAACGTATACATTGACCGAGATAAAGGCGCCAGATGGCTATACTTTAATAGCGGCTCCAATCCTCATTGTGATTACGAGTGAAGGAAATGTAACCATTGATGGTGAAGCATATACGCTTGAAAATGCAATTATTACATTAGATGTTATCAACTATGAAATATACGAACTACCCTCAGTAGGAGGAATTGGAACATATCTGTTTACAATCAGTGGGGTTGCCATTACAGGGATAGCCATACTGTTGTTTATAAATGAACAACGAAGGGAGGGTGGCAGTTAACTACTGGAAGTAAAGAAAAACACAAATACAAACTAAGATACAAAGAAAGGTAAGAGGAGAATGAAGAGATTAGAAAAATTAACAGCAATACTAACAGCAGCAATTATGATGATTGCTATGAGTATGCCAGTATTGGCAGCAGTTACACCATTGCCGACAGATACGGCGGAGGCCTCTGTAACAAATGTGGAGAGAACTGCAACAGTAACAGCATATCAAATCGTAAAAGCACAGTACAATGTGAGTGGATTTATTGGATATGAAGCAAATACAGGAGTAACACTTGCAGATATTCTAAAACCTACCTCGACAGAAGTAACAGCACTTGCAGCAGGTGGTTTGGCAGGATTACCTACAGTTTCGATGACCACAACAGATACTACGGATTTAGCAACCTTTAGCGCAGACTTAAGCCCGGGATATTGGATTGTGTTAGTAACGGGAACGATTCAAGAAGTATATAACCCTATGTTGATTGGTGTTTATTATTCGGAAGCTGGCAGTGATAATACGATGCAAGCAGGTAGCGTAGATGCAAATAGCAACTGGACACTTGAGACGATGAATGCTTATGCAAAGTCAACAGATCCAAGCATTGAAAAATCTATCTTAAGCCCAGGCTCTGGAAATGCAAACGGCGATGATGTAGCAATCGGCGACACGGTAGACTTTCAGATTGCAACGGCAATCCCTTCGTATAGTGAACAATATAGCACGGTACTTCTAAGAATTACAGATACCTTGAGTGCAGGCTTGGAATTAGATCAATCTTCAATTGTAGTCACAGCAGGCGGAGCACCACTTGCAGCGTCTAATTATACGCTTACCTCTACTTCAAGTGGATTCGTAGTGACCATTGATTCAGATTATGCACTTGCAAATGGTAATCAAGCCATCGTAATCACCTATAGCGCTGAACTAACAGCGGCAGCAGGACTTAACTTTGACCCAAACACAAATACAGCAGTATTAGAGTATACCAATGACCCAAACAACGTAGCGAACACCTCAGAAACAGAAGATACGACCTATACCTACACATTTGCGATAGGTGCAAACTTGTTTGGAACAAGTAGCGAAACTTGGAACAAGCAAACACAAGAACTTATAAAAGGTGAGTGGGTAACGACTGATGTAGGCGGAACGCCAGTTACGACGTTTGAAAGATTAGCAGGCGCAACCTTTGAATTAACCAATACAGTTACAGGAGAGGTTTATACTTCTACTTCAAATGCGTTGGGTGAGTTGATTTTTACAGGATTAGATGCAGGAACATATAACCTTGTGGAAACAGTTGCACCAGATGGATTTACACTAAATAGCACGGTGATTCCGGTTGTAATTACAGCAACATATAATCCGAATGGAACACTAGCATCTTACACAATTACAGTAGATGGAAGCAGCTCGACATATGAAGCAGTTTATCAAGGAGATACCTCTGTGATAACTGACATCACGGTAATCGAAGAAAATCCAACACAGATTCCAAACACGAAACTAGTTGGATTGCCTTCTACAGGTGGTATGGGTACTTACATCTTCACGATTTTAGGTGTAGCAATTATCAGCGTGGCAAGCATTCTTCTATATATAAATAAGAAGAAAGCGTAACAAAAAGAAGGCGTATTTCATGCTAGAGCACACCACTCTGGCATGAAGTACAACACTATGGAGAGTTCTATGAGAAAGAGAAGAAAATATATTATTTTCATTTTAGCATTAGTGGTAGGATTCTCCATATTGCTGTACCCAGTCCTCAGTAATTTATGGAACGACTATCGTGCGAAACAATTGACTACGAGTTATCAGGAGAAGGTGGCACGGTTAGAGGAAGATAGGCAAGCAAAGATGTACGAAGAAGCGATTGCCTATAACGAATCATTAAAAGATGTAGAAGTTCCAGACGCATTTTCGGTTAGAGATGGAATAGAAGATGAAGAATACGAAGCGCTACTTAATACAGGAGCAGATGGCGTGATGGGCATTGTAGAGATTCCGCGAATCAATGTGCAACTGCCAATTTATCACTATACGACAGATGAAGTCTTAGAAAAGGGCGCAGGGCATTTGTTTGGCAGTAGCCTTCCAGTCGGGGGAGAGAGTACACATGCAGTCATCACTGCGCACAGCGGTTTGCCAAGTGCGAAACTCTTTACTGACTTAGAGTTACTAAAAGAAACAGAACGTTTTTATATTCATGTTTTAGGAGAGAAGCTGGCATATGAAATTGACAATATTTCCGTGGTCAAACCAGATGAAACAGAAAGTTTGGTGATTGTGAAAGGGGAAGATAAAGTTACCTTAATCACTTGCACACCTTATGCGGTAAACACGCATAGATTACTAGTGACAGGACACCGTGTGGATTATGACGAAGCACAGTATGAGCAAGAAAATAGCATCTTAAGGACGCCGGCGAAGAGTTTTCGCTTCATCGCATTTCAGATTGTGTGCGCATGCGTGGGCTTGGAAATTGCGATTACGGCTGTAAGGCTGATAGAGAAGAGAAAAGAGGCGGCGCGAAATGGCAAATAGGAAGAAGCATACGCGCAAAAAAGGCTCTACGGTATTTAATATCGTGATTATCTTACTCTTTCTGATTGGTTCCTCGGTACTGCTTTATCCGACAGCGAGTAATATGTGGAATAATTACCGAGATAGGCAGTTGCAGACCTCTTATATAGAAAATGTAAATAACTTAGATAAAGAAGAATATGAAAAAATGCTAGCGAAAGCGAAAGAATACAATTACCATCACCGTGTCAATATGATTGTCGATGCATTTGATGAAGAAAATGAGTATAAATTATCACATCCTTATAATACTTTTTTAAACCCGAATGGTGATGAAATCATGGGATATTTAGAAATACCCAAAATCGATGTCGCCTTGGTGATTTATCATGGCATCGCAGAGAGAACTTTAGAAAAAGGAATCGGGCACATAGAAGGCACGAGCCTCCCGGTCGGTGGAGAAGATACACATGCTGTTTTGGCGGGGCATAGAGGACTGCCGGGTGCGAAGTTATTTACAGATATTGAGAAGTTGCGAATCGGTGATCTCTTTTATGTAGGTGTATTGCATGAGAAAATGCAGTACAAAGTGGATCAAATAGAAATTGTTTTACCAAGTGAAGCTGACAAGCTAAAGATAGAAGCTAAGAGAGATTATGTAACCTTACTTACTTGCACGCCCTATGGTATTAATACGCATCGTCTATTAGTCAGAGGCGAGCGCACCGAGTGGGAAGAAGTGCAAGTGAGTGAAGAAGGAAGAAATCCTTTGCAAAATATGGAATTAAGATTGTTACTTGCAGGAATTATGGTGATTTTGATTATGTTAAGCCTACTTTTCGTTAGTAAGAAAACGAAGACAAGGAAGAAACGGCAGTCGAATAACTAAAGGAGTGGAGAGGAAGATGAAAAACATGAAATTTGCGAAAAGGGTGTTGCTATTTACGGTACTAACATTGATGTTATCGCGCTCATACGAGGTAGAGGCAAATGGAGTTGAACAAGCAGGAGCAATTGATTTTACACGAGCGGCTTCTATGGAAATTGAGTTGTCGGTAGAAGATGAAGAGACTGTCATTGTTATCCCGGAAATGCCGATTCGGATCTATCGAGTGGCGAGCTTAAGTCAGGAAAATAATACAATATTGTATCACGCAATTGCGCCATTTGACAGTGCGGCGGTAGATTATACAAGGCTTGTAGATGCGGCGACTTCTGCACAGGCTGCAAGGCGTTTAAGTGAACGTACAAGCGGTGCGCAAGGGATATTGGCAGTGACAAACGAAGCGGGGATAGCAAGAATAGAAAATGCCGAGATGGGGATGTATCTCGTTGTAGCCGTGGAAGAAACAAATGGGTATTCCTTTGATCCGTTCCTTCTATCGATACCCTTCCTACAAGAAAGTGCAAGAGAAGAGCCAATATGGATATATGAGGTGAGGACAAAACCAAAGGCGGCAAGTAGAACGGTGGAAGTAGAAGTGCCAAAGATACCAGGAAAAACACCAGAGCCTGAGCCACTTCCTGAACCAACTCCGCCTTCTAAAAAAGGCGGAAAGCCGGTGAACACAGGCGATGAAGCGAATTTTCAGTTTTGGCGTGCCATGGTCGGTGTGAGTGTTTTAGGAATTAGTTGCGTGGTGGCGATTAAGAAGAAAAATACAAAGGCATCATAAATTTTCTAAAAGGTTTGGCTATATATCATAACCAAAATCATCTTTTACCGTAGTCAAGACAGGGTGTGTATACGTTCTTACAACACTTTGTCTTCTCATTTGAATCAAAATATCCTCAAGTGTTTCGGAAGACTCTGTAATAATCTTAACCACATACTCATACGGGCCAGCTAGGCAATAACACTCTTGAATCTCTTTGGAATTTTTGACAAATTCTCGGAAGTTCTTCTCGCAGGATTCCGACGAAGATTTTAAGACTACAAAGCAAAAACAGGCAAAATTTTTGCCCAACTTCTTACTGTTTAGTTTTATCGTGTATTTATCGATAAATCCATTCTTTTCCAACTTGCGAATTCGCTCACTCACAGCAGGTTGAGACATACTAATTTGACTGCTCAACTCCTTGACAGATATTTTTGCATTTCCCTGTAACTTTCTTAAAATTGTCTTATCAATGTTATCTAACATGGGATAACCTTCTTTCTCGTGTTTGTGCATCAACCAGCTGCCTTAAAAAATGAAAGTTGATGATTCATTCACCTTATTTTATACAATCTTGTGTGGATTTTAATAACATTTTTACTTTAATTTTGGCGAACAGTATTCACGCTTTTCAATCAAACGATATAATTATAGTATAATATTTTCACAGTTTCATACTTTTTCATGAAAATTCAGATTATAACTAACTACTTTTACTTTATCGGAATTTGAACGGAAAAGCAACAAGAAAATTAAAATAAAGGAGGTAAGAAATGGGAAATTCAGACAAAAAGGTTTTGGTAACAGGTGGAACGCAAGGAATCGGTGAGGCTACCGTGCATTTATTGGCGAAAACAGGCTACGAGGTGCATATTACTTATCGACAATCCTCCAAAAAGGCAGACGAGCTCTGTTCACAATATCCAGGCAAGGTATTTGCTTATCAACTCGATCAAGGAGATGTAGAAGCAATCAAAAATGCCGCATTTTTAAATGAACATGCTTGGTATGGTGTTGTATTCAATGCTGCGTTAGGCTCTGGTACGGTGCTTAATTATGCTTCCTGTGAGGATGACTTGGGCTTTGACAAAGACGAGGCGATGTTTCGGGTAAATGCACTTGGACCACTCTTCATTTACAAAAAAATCGAGAAAAACTTATTAGAGCAAGATAGTGTGTCAAAGTTAATCTTCATGTCCTCGGTAGGCGGTGGTGTTGCGGCATTCCCTTATTTTACATTAAGTGATGGAATGAGCAAATGTGCAGTGAGTTTCCTAGCTCGTCAGTTAGCGGCAGAAAATACACACACAAAGATTGATGTATTCTCACTTTGTCCGGGCGCAACAGAAACGCCTATGTTTACAGCGAGTACATTATCAAAACTCTCACCTGCGGAACGAATCGCTTTTGATGAAGTGCAATCGAAGAAAAGACTCATTCAACCAGAGGAAATTGCTTACTGGGTGGAGCAGTTATTACATGAAGAATCCGTGGTTTTCCATGGTGCTAACTTAGATGCTTCGATGGGGCTTGGCACTCGTCCTGGTATTCAGACGGAAGCTGGACTTGAACACTAAGAAATCAATACTACGTGTCGATGGAAGGAGACAAGTTATGATAGATTCTTTATCAACAAGAGGGCGCACGTGGGTTCGTGATATGTCACCACTTATGCATGCGCATTACAGTGTGGAGCACATCAAATATGACCCAGACATTCGCCCAGACGGATATATCAACATGGGGACGGCTGAAACACATTTAATCAATGAAGAAGTCATTGAGCTTCTTACAAAGATTTCCAATCGTATGGAAATTCAACCAAAGCACTTACACTATGATTACTTTTTTGGCAGCAATGAGTTTNGAACCGCTATTGCCAAACACTGGCAGCATTTGATTTTTGGTGAGAATTCTTCGCGTAAAATNACATTGGATAANATTTCCATAGGTTCTGGTTGTTCCTTAGCACTTGAGATGATTGCAACNATGATGGGAGATGCAGGAGACGCAGTTTTGGTTCCGGCGCCTTATTATTCAGGTTTTGGCGATGATTTTACGGATCGTGCAGGGGTGGAGTTGATACCAGTGCCTTGCGGGCAGGATCTGAACAAAGAAGCCTTTGAAAAGGTTTATAAGGAACATGCGAATCGGAAAGGGAAGATTTTTGGCGTACTCTTCTCCTCGCCGAATAATCCAGTGGGTACGGTTTACAAAGCTGAAGAAATACAAAATATTATTTCATTTTGTATGGAACACAATTTAGAAATTATTTCGGACGAAATATATGCGGAAACGATACATGACCCAACTGCGAAACATGTGAGCACTCTAAGTTTAGTACCGGATGAATATTTAGAACATACACATGTAACAAGCAGTTTTGCCAAGGATTTTGCATTATCTGGGTTCCGAACAGGATTTGTTATTTCCTATAATATGGATTTATTAAAAGGAATGCACAATCTCTCTTATTATTCAGGCGTATCGACACACACGCAGGCATTGTTGACGGAACTGCTGTCAGCACCCGAATTGCCAGATATGCTGGATTTGAATCGGAGAGAACTGCACAAAGGGTACTTGAAAATCTGTGATGCCTTAGCAAATATCGGGGCTGAGGTATATCCTGCACAAGGAGGGATTTTTGTATTTGCTGATTTCAGTAAGTTTTTGGAAGAGCAAACCTTTGAAGCGGAAATGGCTCTTTGGGAGAAGATTTATAAAGGACTGAGGGTTAATATTTCACCTGGCAAAATCTTTGCAGCGGATAGACCTGGTTGGTTTCGGGTTTGTTACGCACATACGCCTGCAGTGGTCGACGAAGCCTGCCGACGCTTGCAGCAACTAAAAGAAGGTCATGGAGAATTGAAACTGTAAAGTACAAGAAGGGAGAGGTAATTTATGTCATCAACTACTCAATTAAAAAGAAATCTTGGCAAGCTAGATTTGTTTGGCATTGCTATTGGTCAAGTTGTTGGTTCCGGTATCATGGTACTGGTTGGGATTGGAATTTCAATGACTGGTCGCTCAGTTAACCTAGCGTTTGTATTAAGTGCATTATGGGTTATCCTAATGAGCATACCTTGGATATTTATTAGTAGCTGTGTTCGCTTAAGAGGGGGCGAGTATACGCAGGCAGCAGTTCTTGCAGGTGAGAAGTTTGCAGGTATTTATATTGTTGTTTATCTGATTCGTAATCTTCAAATGGCAGTATACGCCTTGGCATTTGCGGGATACTTTGCACAGTTGGTACCAGGTGTAAATGAAAAATTAGTTGCAATTTTGGTCGCAACCTTCTTCTTTGCACTGAATATTTTCCCCACCAAGAATTCTGCGATGTTCCAGAACCTTATGGTGTTTGCACTGGCATTTGCAATGGTTGCGTTTATCGTGTTTGGAATGCCAAAAGTACAACCAGGTTACTTTAGTCAACCAGGCTTTATGACGGATGGATTCATGGGCTTTATTTCTACCTCGGCGTTCTTGACATTTGCTACCTTTGGTGCCAATTCCATTTTCCAATTAAGCGGGGAATGTAAGAATCCAAAGAAAGATATTCCTTTTGTTTTGATTATTTCGACGGTTTCCGTGGCGGTATTATATGGTGTTATCGCAATGGTTGCAGCCGGCGTGTTGCCTTTAGAACAAGTTGCAGACCAAAACCTTGCAGTGGTTGCAAATGAGATTCTTCCAACTTCCGTTTACTATGTATTTATCATTGGTGGCGCACTAGGCGCGATTGCAACTTCGTTAAATGCGACGATTGCATGGGTTACAAAGCCGGTGTTGCAAGCATGTGATGATGGTTGGTTCCCGAAAGCATTTGCATATCTTCATCCAAAATACAAGACACCACTTGTATTGCTAGGATTTTATTACATCTTGACAATTGTACCAATTATTTTAGACATTCCGATGGGAACAATTGTAAATACAGTGCTTGTGTTAATGTATGCATGTATGATTATTACCTCTGTAGCAACGATGCGTTTGCCAAAACTATTCCCAGAGCAATGGGAAAAATCGCCATTTAAAGTAAGTAAAGGGCTCTTGGCATTCTTTAGTATTTTGGCATCTGTGGTATTGTTGGTACAAGTTTACTTTAACCTTTCGTTCTTGAATCTGCCGCTGGTAATCGCGAACATTGTTATTTTGGTTGTTGCGGTGGTGTATGCGTTGATTCGTCATAAGAGCGGGAAAGTAAATGTTCAAATTAGTTATGAAGATGATTAAGAAAAGTCTTTATCATTAGGAATACACTTGCTTTGCATAGGCAGGTGGTAGATACAAAAAGGAAATGTGGCCGATAGATGGTCGCATTTCTTTTTTGTGTTTCACCCGTTTCGTGAGAAAACATGTATTGTGCTTGCAAAAGTATGGGGAATCAAATAGAATATAAGATATTCGATAAAGCAGAGGAAATGAGGGGAAAGTTTATGGAAACGAAAAAGA
>JGI994J12354_10001970_pt1 | contig 20581 bp, 22 predicted proteins | sample IntmicLarv3ML3BL_FD_12354 | JGI IMG/M metagenome (IMG submission 12354)
GCAGTACAGGAGCTTTTGGAACTTGTGCGTAGTTATGGAATTGATTGTATCATAGTAAAGGATTTTTCTCGCTTTGGACGAAATAGCATTGAAACGGGTTACTTTTCGCGTCACGGGATTATCCAATAGGTTATCCGTATTTTGGGTAATCTCAAGCTCGGCGCCAACAGATATATATCCGTCCGTCCACCCGCCAAGCTCCTGTGCCGCGTCTTCATACCCCAACGCCTGAACAAGCAACATTACCATTTGAACATATGAAACCTCGTCATCCGGTCCGAAACTCCCATCATCATATCCGCTTATCAGGTTATGTTTGACGGCTGTTTCTATGTAAGAAAATGCTGTGTGTGATGTGGAAACATCTGCAAAACTGCTTGTTTGAGGAACGGTCATATCTTCTTCAACGAATAATCCGACCAGCCATTCCGCTGCTTCAGCGCGGGTTAATATCCTATCCGGATTAAAATTTTCGTTTTCTCCGTGTCTAAAGACTCCAATTTCCGCCAACCAGTTTATCTCATATGAATATTGGGAGTCTTCAGCAACATCAGAAAAATAGTTGGTGTTCTGCTTCGGATATTCATCATCCGCGGAATTATCCGTATCCTTTGACTCGCTTTGCGGTTTGGGTTTTCCGCACCCGGACATACATAGTGAAATTGCTGTTAAAATGCATAGAATAAATATGGAAAATCGTTTTGCGCTGTTTCTGTTAAGGATAGTTTTTCCTTTTTATAAACTTCGCACATGGTTTTACCCCCCCATTAGAATTAACTGATTTATTATATCACGAGGTTATTTTCTATACAACCATTTTTATTAGTTAATGAAGAATAATTGTTAATATGATTTGTCTCCGATGAGTGTAAAATCAACACAATAATCCATATTGCTTTCCAAAAATAAATTTGATATAATAGGAACAATAAGCATATACTTGTGTCGTTAATAAATAGATGGATAAATTCGCTTGAAAGGAGGACAACCCGTGACCCAATACAGCATACCCTATAACAGCAATCTCCGCTATCTGCCGTTGGTTTTCTTTTTGCCGGAAGAGCTGATTGCTAAATGCCCAACGCTTCGCGCCCTGCCTCGTAATTTGGGGGCGATTTCAAGGTCTGACCGACACATAAACGCTATTCAAAGCGACGCGTTTCTTCTTGAAATCATGGACGCTGCTGCGGGGGTGGCGTTTCCGCATTTCGGTTTCGGCGGCTGGAAAGAGCATTACACTGGCTACTGCCCTGTATGGCAGCTCTCGTATGCCTTGCCGCTTTGGACGAAACTGCTTGAAGAAGCCGACTGGGGATTGCAAGGGCTTTTCCAAATGGGCGGCTCACACAGCATACCATTCTTTGATACGAACTATATCAAAGAAGTTATGCGGAAAGTTGTAAAGAGGGCGATTGTAGAGCAGGGTTGGCAACCGATTCTTGATACAGTGAAAGAAATGCCATGTGACGAAGATTTTGAAAAGTGGGATACCAACGTAAGAAAGGACTTTTTGCGCAAATTGGATATCATCTCTGTCAAAGTGCTGGAAAAGCTCGGATTTGTTTATGACAGGGATGATATCACACCGCATGTTGATGGCTTTCGGCTTTTTGACAGCCGTGAATATTTATTGGAGTTAGAGTAACAAATTAGGATTTAACGGAGAATAAAATGGACAAGAAAATTATTATATCCAATGGGTTAAGAATTGCTGTTATATATAGCGGTGAGCCAATTATCACAGATGCACAAACGGCGCTTGACCTATTGGCCACGGTTGATTATACCGATGATTGTAGTCGGATTGCCATTAACAAAGAAGCTATTATAGAAAGCTTCTTCAAATTAAGCACAGGTCTTGCCGGTGAGATACTTCAAAAGGTAGTGAATTACAGAAAAAAGTTTGCCATTGTCGGCGATTTTTCACATTACCAAAGCAAACCACTGCATGACTTCATTTATGAGTGTAATAATGGTAGAGATGTTTTCTTTGTCTCTACAGAGCAAGAAGCAACAAATAAACTATCAATGTAAACACTTGTACTTAAACAAATTCCGGTTTATCAGAATTTGTAAAGGGAATTATTTATGAACATAAAAAAAGTTTACGGGAATAAAAAAGAGTACCTTTCTCTGTTATTGCTGGCGGACGAAAGCGAAATCATGATTGATAAGTATCTTGAACGGGGCGAAATGTTCATTCTGGATGACAATGGAATAAAAGCCGAATGTGTGGTAACAAAAGAGTCGGACGGCACTTACGAGCTGAAAAACATTGCTGTTTTTCCTAATTGCCAAAGACGAGGCTACGGAAAACGTCTTGTTGAATTTTGCCTGTCCTATTACACCGATTGCAAGGTTATGCTTGTCGGTACAGGAGAATGTGATTCCGTTCTCAACTTCTACCACAGCTGCGGATTTACAGAATCACATCGGATAAAAAACTTTTTCACAGACAACTATGACCATCCGATGTTTGAAGACGGAAAACAGCTGATTGATATGATTTATTTAAAACTTGAGCGATAATTTGGAATGTTGCTGATTGGGAACAAAATATGAATAACCATGAAAAATTACAATTGAGAGACCCCGAAGTGATGCCTACAAGCGAAATATTGAAACAAGTGCTAGGCGGCAGTTTTTCCGTATACGAAGCCTTTCAAGAGGTACTGCCGGAACTTGAAATAGAACAGGAATGGCAATGGTACACACCTCATAAAGCATGGTTTGCCAAGGGGCAGCACTTTTGGACGACACCAAGAGGGACACGGAAAGAGAAAAATCTTTATTGGCTTCATGTTTATGAAGGAACCTTCAGCGTCGCGGTTTGGTTCAAAGAGAAAAATCGTGAGGAAATCCTATATGCCAATGTGAGTGAAAAAACAAGGCGGCTTATTCATAACGCTGAGACAATGGGCAAGGTTCCGACATTTCCGGTTGTGTTTGATATAACCACATACGAGCCGCTTGCAGATGTTTGCACATTGATAGAGTGCAAAAAAAGGTTAGAGCGATAAAATACAGCAAATGTCCCTGCAAATATCCCCGGATTGATTGAGCGTGTCGGATCGGATAAAACAGGACATGGGATTCTCTTTAAAAATGAGGTTTGATATGGATTATTTGCAGATTGCTGTGCTGTTATTGTTGAGCATGTTTTATGTATCGTACATCGCAAAGGCAATTATGCTGAAGCAGCAGAATATAAAAGCGGATTTGCTTGGTAAGGGGCAAAAGCCTTCCAAAGAAGCTATTTTTGAAATAGCTTTGAAAATCACGACTTATCTTGGTGCTGCTATCCAATTTGTAAGCGCGATTTGGAATGACCTTATTGTCGGATTTTCATCGTTTAAAATTGTTGGCGTAGTCGGTTTGATAATCATGTTGCTTGGAATTGTTGTTTTCATTTTGGCGATGGCAACCATGCGCAACAACTGGCGTGCCGGATACAGCGAGGAACAGAACACTAATCTTGTTACAACCGGAATTTATAAATACAGCCGCAATCCGGCTTTTTTAGGGTTTGATTTTCTGTATCTTGGTTGTGCGCTTGTATTTCCAAATGTGTTGAATGTTTTGTTTTCGATTGCTGTAATCGTATTATTTCATATTCAGATTTTAGGAGAAGAAAAATTTCTTGAAAGAACCTTTGTAGAAGAATATCTAAAATATAAAAAATCTGTTATGCGCTATTTGGGACGCAGAAAGGGTTGAGTGAAAATGAAAGCACAGTTTGATAAAAAAGAGGATATGTTTACAGGCTTTTCGCAAAAAACCATAGACTTTATGTGGAACATCCGCTTGAATAATAACAAGCCGTGGTTTGAAGCACATAAGGACGATTTCAAGCGTGATTTTCAGGCCCCGATGAAGGAATTGGGGCAGGAGGTATACGCCCGAATCACCGCTGACTGTGGAGACCGGGGATTTATACATAAGCTGTCGCGTATTTACAAGGATGCCCGCCGTGTCCGAGACGGCAGATTTTATAGGGATAGTCTATGGTTTTCGGTAGAAAAGCCTTCCATCGGAAACGAAGACAACAGCGGGGTTTTGACCTTTTGGTTTGACTTGAATCCCGAAGGCTGGAGCTATGGGCTTGGGTATTATGCCGCGAAAGCCGCAACAATGGAAAAACTGCGAACGCGGATTGACGATAATCCCAAAGAATTTGAGAAGCTGATAGATCTGCTCGATGGTCAAAACGAATTCAAACTCGACGGACCGGAATATGCCCGCGTAAAGCAAGCTCCCACACCTAAAACGCAGGAGTGGTACAACAAAAAATCTTTCTCGCTTATTCATTTCGGGGAAATCGGAAAAGAATTGTTTTCGCGTGAATTTGCCGATCAGCTTGTAAACGGATACAAGTTTTTGATGCCGTTTTATGATTATTTTGCTGTGGCGGAGGATTGAGAGATAAGCATTATGAACAATAAAACCGACCTCACCAAAATTCCGGGCATCGGTAAAAAGATGGCGCAACATTTAGCAAATATCGGCTATCCCGATATCGAATCCCTCAAAGGGCAGAACCCGGAAGAGATTTACATGAAACATTGTCTGCTTCAAAGGGTAGGAAATATGTCGTGCAGGTGCGTCCTGTACTGCTATCGTCTTGCTGTGTATTATGCGGATCATGACGGACAGTTACCTCCCGATAAGCAAAATTGGAGCGATTGGAAAGGCTAAATAAAAATTAAAGGAGGCATAGACCATGCTTGAAATACCGGAAGCAATTGTAATTTCAAATCAATTAAACCGTACAATAAAAGGTAAGCGTATCAAAGAAGTTGTCGTGGCTGCGTCTCCCCATAAATTCGCGTGGTATTACGGAGATCCGGCGAAATATGACGCTCTTTTACGGGGGCGTACGATTGGAATCGCATGTGCTTATGGCGGACGGATCGAGATCGAAGCGGACGGCGCTGTACTGCATTTCGGTGACGGCGTGAATTTGCGTTATTATGAGCCCGGTGAAAAGCTTCCCGCGAAGCATCAACTGCTTATTATGTTTGCCGACAGCTCTGCTCTCGCCGGAACGGTAGCCATGTACGGCGGATTGTGGGCGTTTCCTGCCGGAGCGATGGACGATAATTTTTGCCACACTGCGGCAAAAGAAGCTGTATCGCCCCTGTACGATGATTTTGACTACGAATATTTCCTGACGCTTTTAAATGAAAAGAGCCTGAAAATGAGCGCGAAAGCCTTTATTGCCACCGAGCAGCGCATACCGGGGCTGGGCAATGGCGTTTTGCAGGACATTCTGCTGAATGCAAAAATCCATCCCAAAAGGAAAATGAACACTTTGCCGGACGAACAGCGCCGGGAACTGTTCAACAGCATAAAGTCTACTCTGGCTGAAATGGTAAACGACGGCGGACGTGATACCGAAAAGGATTTGTTTGGCAACCCCGGCGGTTATGAAACCAAGCTGAGTAAGCTTACTGCGCTGTCCCTATGCCGCAACTGTGGTGGAGCGGTAAAAAAAGAAGCCTATATGGGCGGCAGTATTTATTACTGTGAGCAATGCCAAAAGCAATGAGGAGAGAAACAAAATGCTTCTTTTAAAGGGACACGGCAGCTACCGTCTGACCTCTGATGATGGTCGCATCATCTACGTTGCCCCATACAAAGGAAAGAGCTATGACGCCCCGTCTGATTTGATTCTTGTCACACATCAGCCACAGGGATCATAATCAAATCGAACGATGCGCCCAAAAGCCGGCTTGCCAATGACTGGTGATGGCGGGAAGATGAGCAGCCGTCAAAAGAAGTTAAAAAACACGTTGAACAACAGTTGGAATCAGAAAATTGGAATATTGATGTTGTGTTCTCTCATACCTGTCCGATGAAATACATCCAGAGAGATGTTTCTGTCCTTCATAGATCTGAGTAGCGTGTATAACACTACTGAGGAGCGGCTTGATAAAATCGAGGAAAAACCGACCTATTCGCGGTGGTATTGCGGACATTATCACACCAATAAAGCCATTGATAAGCTTCAGTTTTTTAATCTTGCGAAATAATACACATTCGCAGGAAAGATATATCGTATTTCGATTGCATTGATTGACAATGTACGACGGATAAAAAATTAAACAAGGGAGCCACCTACACCAATAAACACCGCCTTTTACGGACAAAGGGCGCTGTTTTGTTTTGTCGTAAAACTCCCGCTTCGGGCTCAAGTCAACCCGAAGTCTCTGCACAGAAAACCCCGCCTAAATATAGTTGACAATCTAAAAAAACAATGGTATAATACATACTAATTACATATGAAATATAAGTTTAGAGGTGATTAGTATGTACATTCTATTCAATTTATCAAGAAAAAACTTTCGCAATGGGCGAATGTGACTTTTTTATATTCTTTTTTATCACCAAATAATTATCACGGAGGATATAGAAAATGGAAAACAACAGAAAATATAAATTTGAAACCTTACAGCTTCACGCGGGGCAGGAACAGCCGGATCCGGCAACTGACGCAAGAGCTGTGCCGATATATGCAACATCGTCGTATGTATTTAAGGATTGCGCACAGGCAGCGGGGCGTTTTGGCTTGACCGAGGGCGGCAACATTTATACACGGCTTATGAATCCGACATCGGATGTTTTTGAGCAGCGTATAGCGGCGCTTGAAGGCGGCGTTGCGGCGCTGGCCACATCATCGGGCGCCGCGGCGATAACCTATGCGATTCAAAACATAGCGCGGGCTGGCGACCACATCGTATCAGCGTCCACGATTTACGGCGGAACATACAACCTCTTTGCCAACACACTTGCAGATTTCGGAATTGAAACCACCTTTGTTGATGGGAGCAATCCGCAAAACTTTTCCGATGCGATAAAGGATAACACAAAAGCCATATTTTTTGAATCGCTCGGCAATCCGGGGTCATCCGTCATAGACATAAAAGCTGTTGCAGAAATTGCACATTTTAATGGCATCCCCCTAATCATTGACAACACCTTCGCGACCCCCTATCTGCTCCGCCCGATTGAATACGGCGCTGATGTTGTTGTACATTCGGCAACTAAATTTATTGGTGGACATGGCACAGTCATCGGCGGCGTGATCGTTGACAGCGGCAGCTTCGATTGGGCGCAGAACGATAAATTTCCGGGGCTGTCGCAGCCAAACCCAAGCTATCATGGAGTTGTGTTTACAGAGGCTGTTGGAAGCCTTGCCTACATTATAAAAATACGCACAACACTGATGAGGGATACCGGCGCAACAATAAGTCCGTTCCATTCGTTTCTGTTCCTGCAAGGGCTGGAAACGCTGTCGCTCCGGGTTGAACGGCACGTTTCAAACGCCTTAAAGGTGATTGATTTTCTGAAAAATCATCCGCAGGTTGAAAGGGTAAATCACCCTTCGCTTCCGGATCATGCCGACCATGCGTTGTATAACGAATACTTCCCAAACGGTGCAGGTTCTATATTCACTTTTGAAATCAAGGGGACTGCCGAAACGGCGAAGGCGTTTATCGACAAACTAGAAGTGTTTTCGCTTCTTGCCAATGTTGCTGATGTAAAAAGTCTTGTCATTCACCCGGCATCCACAACCCATTCACAGATGAACGAGGCCGAGCTTGCCGACTGCGGAATAAGTCCGGCAACGGTAAGGCTGTCGGTCGGAACGGAACATGTTGACGATATCATTTATGATTTAGAGCAGGCCTTTAAGTCAGTGCTTTGATAAAACATACAGAGGATTTTGCGTTATAATCGGGCGTTTCGTGTTTCGCTTTAAATAGTGGCTTTAAAAGAATTGATGCTCATGCTTTTTATGAGAAAAACGGCTTCATAAAAAGATCATTCGGATTTTCAAGAGATTTTTAATTTACCACTTGACTTTTTATAGCTGGTCTTTCTACAAAACAAAGGCACTGGGACAATTCAGTCCACAGTGCCTTTGCTATGTGCCATTGTTTTCATCCGGAACCCACCGCTCAAAGCTTAAAGGCTGCCGCCCTATCTTCAATGATCGGGTTCGCATTTACTATATGGCATTTATGAATATGGGCCTATTACAGACAGCGCTTTTTTGAATCAATAATTCTCATAGCTCCTAACGTCCTGCTAAATCATATAGCTGCTCTCGGACCGCTCCTGGTATTGCTCCAATATGTCCTGCAGGCTGATTCCCTCAAGATATTCGGAAATAACCTTATTAAGCCCATTCCACATGGGAAGAGTTTTACAGGCGTCTGCTCTGTCACAAAGATTAACTTCATCTTCAAGGCAGGCTACAGGCGCCAGGCTGCCTTCGGTAATACGAAGGATTTGAGCAACCGAATATTTCGAGGGCTCCTTTGAAAGCATATAGCCGCCCTGTTTTCCCCGGCTTGTTCTCAACACGCTCGAGGTGTTCAGCAGCGAAACAATTTGCTCTAGATATTGCTTTGATATATTCTGCCTTTCGGCAATTTCTTTGAGCGATATAAATCCGGCGTCCTTACGCTCAGCTAAATCCAGCATCATGCGCAGGGCATATCTGCCTTTGGTTGATACTTTCATGTTTTTCTCCTTTTGCTCATTTTCAATATAATAACATATGTTTACTATGTTATCAATAGATTTGCTGGGAAATATTTTTCATTCAGGTGTTGACAAATAAACGTAAATCATCTGATATGTGCTCATTTTGCAAACGAAAATGAAACGCTTCCCTTCGATATCTGCGCCCAACCCTCGTGGCTTTTGCTCCGGCCAATCATTCTTCAGCCGCTTAATAAGGTTTTTTCAGCGCCCTTATAATAAAATACATTCTGTGCCGTACGGCAAACATAAACAGCCGCCGTTTGGCGCCGATTTTGCCCTTTGTATGTTTATAAAGCTCTGCGGGCCCTGCGCGGCGTTCTGCGATTAATTTCGCCAAACCGCCCTTATTTTCGGGCAGGCTGGCCTCCTGTGCTCTAAGCACATTGGCTGCGCAGGCCATCAGGTCGTCCGCATCGTTTATCAGCAGCTGCCCCTGCGCTTCGTCATTCCATGCGTCAACGCGCTTGAGGTATTCAATTATAGCCGCGCGCATCCCGGCCTGAATTTCAGGAAGATCGGGGCGGTAAAGTGTGCTGTACGACCCGTTGCGGTGCACCTTATTATAAAATGGAGCCGTAACAGCGTACATGCGCTGCAAACTCTTCAAAATTTGCAGGTTGAACATAAGCCCGCCGCCTATAGACTGCGCCTCGTCAAACCGCGTTCCGGTTTCTTTCAAAAATGCGCTGCGGTACAGCCAAAAAACGCCGTAAAACGCGCGTATAGGCAAGGCGGAAATAAAGGCTTTAGAAATTGCGTCGCGGCCAACATATTCACGTTCAAACAGCGCGCTTTTTGTCGCCTTACGCACCTTGCCCTCCGTGTTCATATAAATATGACGCATGGCCGGCAAAACGGCATCGGCGCGGTTTTCTTCGGCCGATTTTATCAGCCATTCCAAAAGACCGGCGTCAAGATGGTCGTCCGCATCGGCGAAAAATACAAATTCGCCGGCTGCCATGTCCAGTCCGGCGTTGCGCGCGGCATTCGGCCCCTGCTTGGGACAGATAACGGTTTTTATACGCGGGTCGCGGCGCGCGCAATGCTGGATAAAGTCAATGCCGTCATCCGTAGAATTGTTATCCACAATAATGAGCTCGAGGCTTTTCAGCGTTTGACCCAATATACTTTCGGCGCAGCGGCCCAGAGTGCCGGCGGCATTATATACAGGCACAATAACGGAAACCTTTGTATCATAATGTTCAGACGACATTTTGCGTTACCACCCTTCTTGATCGAAAATAAACTCTATATATCATATCATAAGGCGCGGCAGATTGACAGCCTGAAAATTCGTCTCGTGAAAATATATTTTCGGTTTTTTTGTTGAAATTTGACATTTGTTTGGGGCAAAAACCATCTATTTTACACTGTACTTTTTACAAATCGTATGATATAATCTACAATAGCAATCAAACATTTGTTATATTTTTAACAAATACTTTTAGGAGGCAGCGAATACATGAAGAAACGAGTCAGCACATTGCCTTTTTCCGGCACAAATGAGCAGGAGACGCAGCTTTTAACCGTGATTGAAAACCATCGCGGCGAAAAAGGCGCTATAATGCCGGTGTTGCAGGAGGCACAAGCTATCTATGGGTATCTGCCCATAGAGGTTCAGAGCATAATTGCCCGCGAAATGGACATGCCTATCGAGGAAATTTACGGCATAGTTACATTTTATGCGCAGTTTGCTCTCACACCTAAGGGCAAACATAATATTTCGGTTTGTCTGGGCACAGCCTGCTATGTAAAGGGCGCGCAGGAAATTATCGACATATTGTCGAAAGAGCTGGGCATAAGCGCTGAAGAATGCACGGCTGACGGAAAATTTTCCATAGAGGCGTGCCGTTGCATAGGCGCCTGCGGCTTGGCCCCGGTCATGACGGTTAACGAGGACGTATACGGCCGGCTCACCGCGCAGGAGATTCCGGGCATACTTGAAAAATACAAAAACCTTTAAGGTATATTGTTTAGGAGGAAAAACATGAAAACCCTTGAAGAGCTTCAAACCCTGCGTGACAAGGCACGCGCTGAAATGCAAACCAAAGATGGCCACCCTGTCACACGCATTGTGGTTGGTATGGCTACCTGTGGCCTTGCGGCGGGTGCCGCTCCCATATACGATGTGCTTGTAAAGGCTGTTGAATCTGCCAATCTGCCGGGCGTTGTGGTAACGCCAACGGGCTGCGTAGGCATATGCCAGTACGAGCCCGTTGTGGAAGTGTTCGAGCCGAACGGCGAGCGTACCACATATGTAAATATGGCGCCGGATAAGGTTGTCCGTATTGTGGACGAGCATATTAAAGGCGGCCGCCCGGTCGCCGAATTCACCATCGGCGACAAATAATAAAGGAGCATTGCTATGTCATCGCTTAACGATACAAAATTTTGTAAAACACAGGAACGTGTCGCCCTGCGCAACTGCGGCATAATAAATCCTGAAATTATTGAAGAATACATCGCGCAGGACGGATATGCCGCCCTGGGCAAGGCTATTACCAAAATGACACCTGCCGAGGTTGTCGATACCATGAAGGCTTCGGGCCTGCGCGGCCGCGGCGGCGGCGGATTTCCTACGGGAATTAAATGGGAGCTTACTGCGCGCAGCGTAAACGACCAGAAATATGTTTGCTGTAACGCCGACGAGGGCGACCCGGGCGCATTTATGGACCGCTCGGTGCTTGAGGGCGATCCTCATGCGCTGCTTGAGGCCATGACCATTGCCGGCTACGCCATCGGCGCGTCGCAGGGATATATTTACATACGCGCTGAATACCCCGTGGCAGTTGAACGTTTGAATACGGCCATAAAACAGTCGAAAGAATTTGGCTTTTTGGGGAATAATATATTCGGCAGCGATTTTTGCTTCGATTTGGAGATTCGTTTGGGCGCCGGCGCATTTGTATGCGGCGAGGAAACAGCCCTGATGACCTCTATCGAGGGCAACCGCGGCGAGCCGCGCCCTCGTCCGCCCTATCCGGCGGTTAAGGGCCTTTTCGGCAAACCAACACTGCTCAACAATGTAGAAACCTATGCCAACATCCCGCAGATAATCCTTAATGGAGCCGAGTGGTTCGCCGCTATCGGAACCGAGCGCAGCAAGGGCACTAAGGTGTTTGCGCTGGGCGGCAAGATCAATAATACCGGTCTTGTTGAGGTTCCCATGGGCACCACCATGCGCCATATAATCGAGGAAATAGGCGGCGGCATACCCGATGGTAAAAAATTCAAGGCAGCGCAAACGGGCGGCCCTTCAGGCGGATGTATTCCGGCTTCGCTTATCGATACCGAGATAGATTACGATAATCTTATGGCAATCGGCTCTATGATGGGTTCAGGCGGCCTTATAGTTATGGACGAAACCACATGTATGGTGGATATCGCCAAATTTTTCTTAGAGTTCACGGTTGACGAGAGCTGCGGAAAATGCGTTCCCTGCCGCGTAGGTACGCGCCGTATGCTTGAGATTTTGGAGAAGATAACGCGCGGCGGCGGAACCCTTGAAGATATCAACAAGCTCGAAGAGCTTAGCATGTTTATCAAGGATAATTCGCTCTGCGGACTGGGCCAGACAGCGCCAAACCCTGTGCTAAGCACCCTGAAATATTTCCGCGATGAGTATGTGGCCCATGTTGTCGACCATAAATGCCCGGCCGGCTCGTGTAAATCGCTGCTGTTTTACGCTATCCTTGAGGATAAGTGTATCGGCTGTACTGCCTGCGCTAAGGTTTGCCCTGTGGGCGCTATCAGCGGAAAGGTTAAGGAAACCCATTATATTGACACGGATAAATGCATAAGATGCGGCGCCTGCATTAGCAAATGCAAATTCGGCGCTATAATGAAACAATAGGAGGCGCCACATAATGGCAGATATGGTTGATATTAAAATAAACGGCATAGAATTGTCGGTTCCGGCCGGAACCACCATTTTAGAGGCGGCACGCACGCTGAACATTGAAATACCCACACTGTGCTACCTCAAGGATATGAACGAAATAGGCGCCTGCCGCATATGCGTGGTCGAGGTTAAGGGCGCACGCTCGCTCATAACGGCCTGCGTATATCCCGTTGCGCAGGGCATGGAGATTGAAACAAATTCACTGCGCATACAAAAAGCGCGCAAGACTAATTTGGAGCTGCTGCTTTCCACGCACGACCGCAAGTGCCTTTCGTGCTCGCGTTCGGGCAATTGCGAGCTGCAAAAGCTTTGCCGTGAATTCGGCGTTGAGGATGAAACCCGCTTTGAGGGCTACAACCCCGAATTTGAAACCGATGACAGCGCCATACATCTAGTGCGCGACAACAATAAGTGTATTCTTTGTCGTCGCTGCGTAGCGGCCTGCGAGCAGCAAAAGGTTGCCGTTATAGGCACAAATGACCGTGGCTTTGATACCCATGTGGGCTGCACATTCGACAAGGATCTCAGTGATACGGCCTGCGTATCCTGCGGCCAGTGTATCGTAAACTGCCCCACGGGTGCGCTCACCGAAAAGGACGATACTGGCAAGGTTTACGAATATCTTAACGATCCTGATAAGTTTGTCGTGGTGCAGACGGCTCCGTCAATCCGCGTTACGCTGGGCGAATGCTTTGACATGCCTATAGGCTCTAATGTAACGGGCAAAATGGTTACGGCGCTGCGCCGCCTGGGCTTTAACAAGGTGTTTGATACCGATTTTGCGGCCGACCTTACCATTATGGAGGAAGCCAACGAATTCCTCGGCCGCGTGCAAAACGGCGGTGTGTTGCCCATGATAACCTCGTGCTCGCCCGGCTGGGTTAAATACTGCGAGTATTATTATCCCGAGCTTATACCGCATCTTTCCTCCTGCAAATCGCCCCAGCAGATGATGGGCGCCGTTATCAAAACTTACTACGCCAACAAGATAAATATCGACCCCAAGGATATTATTGTTGTCGGCATAATGCCTTGTACAGCTAAAAAATTCGAGGTTGCGCGTGACGATGAGATGGCTTCGGGCTATCCCGATTGCGATATCGCGCTTACCACGCGTGAGCTGGGCCGCATGATAAACCGTGCGCATATCGATTTTGTTTCCCTGCCGGACGAAGAATTCGACAATCCGCTGGGCGAATCTTCGGGCGCGGGCGTTATTTTCGGTGCCACGGGCGGCGTTATGGAGGCCGCTTTGCGTACGGCCGCTGAAACTCTTGCGGGCAAAGCACTGCCCGACATTGAGTTTAAAGAGGTGCGCGGCACGGCCGACATCAAGGAAGCCAGCTACAATGTGGCCGGTATCGATGTTAAGGTTGCTGTGGCCAGCGGGCTGAAATCGGCCGATGTGCTGCTGCAAAAAATAAAGAAGGGCGAAGCCGACTATCATTTCATCGAGATAATGTGCTGTCCCGGCGGCTGTGTAAACGGCGGAGGCCAGCCTATACAGCACGCGGTTGTGCGCAGCTTTGTCGATTTGAAGGCCGAGCGTGCCAAGGCGCTGTACAGCGATGACCGCGCGCAGACCATACGCAAATCGCACGAGAACCCGATGATTGCCAAGCTTTATGAAGAGTTTTTGGACAAGCCAGGCAGCCATAAGGCTCATGAGATTTTGCACACCAGCTATGTAGACCGCTCGAAGGATGTTTACAAGTAGGCTTCTATAATACACTTCCAAAACGGGAGTTTGTTGCATTGTTTTATGCAACAAAGGCCGGAGAAATTTTTTCTCCGGCCTTTTTTTCGTCGAAAATGTTGTGTTTTTGGCGGAAGGGAAATTTTCTTAGATGGGATTAATATGGCAGAATTAATATTTATAATTTGATAAATGCAATTGGGTATTTTATTTTATATTGTCGGGGGCGGACTGGCACAAAGTACGTTTTTTAAGCATAGATATGAGATAAGGCAAAGTATGAAGGGGAGGCGAGATTATCTTATGCTTTTTGGGCTTTTGGGAGTTTTAGCGGCAAATATTGTTTATCTTGCGCTGCATGTCAGCAATTCGGGAGCGTTTCCGCGCCCGCTGACCGACGAGGAGGAACGCAAATACATAGAGGCGCACAAGGCGGGGGATCAGGCGGCGCGCAACAAGCTGATTGAGCACAATCTGCGTCTTGTGGCGCACATTGTGAAAAAATATTATTCGCCGCAGCATGACCCGGATGATTTGATATCTGTGGGTACTTTGGGCTTGATAAAGGGTGTTTCTACATACAATGAGGGCAAGCAGACACGGCTTGCGACATATGCGGCCAGATGTATAGAAAATGAAATCCTGATGTATTTCCGCGGCAATAAAAAAACGGCGCAAAATGTGTTTATTTCCGACCCGATAGATACAGACAAGGACGGAAACGCGCTTACCTTGCAGGATATTATCGCCGATGAACGTTGCATTATCGACAGCGTTGATACGAAAATAAAGAGTGAAAAACTTTTACAATATATGGATGAAAGCCTGGATGAACGCTCAAAAACCATACTCACGCTGCGCTATGGGTTGGGCGGCTGCGAAGAGCTTACCCAGCGCGAGGTAGCAAAAAAGCTGCGTATATCACGCAGCTATGTATCACGAATAGAAAAACGCGCATTAGGTGTATTACGGGGCAGATTTTCGGATTAGCTGCGCGGGCTTATTTCGTCGTCGGAATATATCCGCGAGCCAGTTGCGCTCTTTTATTCTCGCTTACAAATACAATATAACACGGATTCGTTTTGTTTTCAATGCAAGCTGTTAAATTTTCACACTTTACTGCGTGAAAATTTGTGCTTGAAGTCGGCTTAGTAATGGAGTATAATATACTGAGATTATACCATTACAAATAACGGCGAAACGGAGCGAAATATGAGCGAAAACACGAACACACCCTATGATTATATAAATATGCCGGTTATACCCACGCGCGGCCTTGTGCTGTTTCCCGGCAGCGTGATCCATTTTGATATGAGCCGGAGTATTTCCGTGGCGGCACTTAACAAGGCCATGGACAATGAACAAACGGTTTTTATAGTTTCACAAAAGGACATTCGCACGGAAGAACCCGACCGCGACGCACTTTTTAATGTAGGCACCGTTGCCAAGATAAAGCAGGTTCTCCGCCTGCCCGGCGAGGGCGTTAGGGTGCTTGTTGAGGGCATGTACAGGGCTTTTTTGGTTGATGTGATGGCTTTTCAGCCATATATCAATGCACTTGTAAAGCAGGTTGAGGACAAGGAACGCAAGCAAACCGAGGCGGCCCGCATGGCCCTGATACGCCATGCCAAGAGCCTTTTTGATGGCTATGCCGAGGCGCAGGGACATGTGCCGGCCGATATTGCCATGACGGTTTTGGCCACAGAGCATATAGGCGGGCTGGCCGACTATATAGCATCAAATATTCATCTGCCCGCGCCCGACCGTCAGGCCGTGCTGGAGCAGCGCGATATTATAAAACGCCTGGAGCTTGTATCCGGGCTTGTTTTGCGTGAAACGTCTATTCTTCGGTTTGACCAAGAAATACACGAAAAGGTTAAGGGCCGCATGGACAAAAACCAGCGCGATTATTATCTTCGCGAGCAGCAAAAGGTGCTCAGCGAGGAGCTGGACGAGGGACTGGACGACGAGCTGGAGGAGCTGAGCTATCTAGCTTACAAATGCGGCGCGCCCGACGAGGTTTACGAGCGCATAATGAAGGAAATAGAAAAGCTGAGCAAAATGCCGCAGGGTTCGCACGAGGGCACTGTGGTGCGCAATTATATAGATGCGCTGATAGAGATGCCATGGAAAAAACGTACCCGCGATAAAATAAACCTGCCTGCCGCCGCCGCGCTGCTCGATAAGGAGCATTACGGCATGCAAAAGGTTAAGGAACGCATACTGGAAATGCTGGCCGTGCGCACTCTTGTGCCCGACCTTACAGGGCAGATTATCTGTCTTTGTGGTCCTCCGGGCGTTGGCAAAACGTCTATAGCAAAATCGGTGGCCAAATGCATGGGGCGCAAATATGTACGTATGTCGCTGGGCGGCGTGCGCGATGAAGCCGACATACGAGGGCACCGTAAAACCTATATAGGCGCCATGCCCGGCCGTATTATATCGGCCATGAAGCAGGCCGGCTCGATGAATCCGCTTATTTTGTTGGATGAAGCGGACAAGCTTGGCAACGATTTTCGGGGCGATCCTGCCTCGGCCTTGCTCGAGGCGCTGGACAGCGAGCAGAACAATGCATTTCGCGACCATTATATGGAGCTGCCCATAGATTTATCGGGTGTGTTTTTCCTGACAACGGCAAACACGCTGGACACCATTCCGCCTGCCCTGCTAGACCGTATGGAGGTTATTGAGCTTTCCAGCTATACACGCGAGGATAAATTTAATATAGCCAAAAACCATTTGGTTAGAAAGCAGATTAAAAAGCACGGCATGAATAGCAAAAAACTGAAAATACAGGACAGCGCGCTGTACGGCGTTATCGATTTTTACACGCGTGAAGCGGGCGTGCGCAAGCTCGAGCGCCGCATCGCCGCTATATGCCGCAAAGCGGCACGTGCACTTGTGGACGGTGTGGGCGGCATTGAGCTAAAGAACGGCAGAATAAACGTTACCGAGGACAATTTGGAGGCCTTTTTGGGTGTTAAAAAATATCGGCCGGAGCTGATAGCTGCCAAAAATATGGTGGGCGTTGTTAACGGCTTGGCTTGGACACAGGTTGGCGGCGAGATGATGCAGCTTGAAACGGCTGCTCTGCCCGGCACGGGCAAAATAACGCTTACGGGCTCGCTGGGCGACGTTATGAAGGAATCGGCCCAGACGGCTGTTAGTTTTGTGCGCAGCGTGGCCGATAGCTATCAAATTTCGCCGGATTTTCACAAGGACAAGGACATCCATATACATGCAACCGAAAGCGCCGTACCCAAGGACGGCCCTTCGGCCGGCGTTACCATGGCAACGGCGCTGCTTTCGGCGCTTAGCGGCCGCGCAGTGCGCCGCGATGTCGCCATGACGGGGGAAATAACCCTGCTGGGCCGGGTTTTGCCCATTGGGGGACTGCGCGAAAAAACCATGGCGGCCTATCGCGCCGGAATTAAAACGGTGATACTGCCTGAGGAAAACGCCCCGGATTTGGAGGAGATTGACCCGAAAGTGCGTCAGGCGCTTGACTTTTTACCCGTGAGTAATGCCGTTGAGGTGTTTGCCGCCGCGCTTGAGCCGCTGAAGCCTGCACCGGGCGTGCGCGTGCGGGAGCAGGAAATGCCTTTGGCCGGGCTGGCATCCGATAAAGCCGAACACGCTCATACTATAGAGGGGAATGCACATGGAACCGAAATATAACACAGCCGCATATGTGGCGTCTTACGGCACAGCGGCGCAGCTTCCAAAATCAACACTGCCGGAGTTGGCCTTTGCGGGCAAGAGCAATGTTGGAAAATCTTCGCTGATGAATACGCTTTTTTCACGCAAATCGCTGGTAAAGGTTAGCTCCAAACCGGGCAAAACCACCACGATAAATTTTTTCAGCGTGGGCGAGGTTTATTTTTGCGATTTGCCGGGCTATGGCTACGCCAAGGTGGCAGGAACCGAGCGCAAACGCTGGGCTGATATGATGGAGCATTATTTTTCTAGCGGGCGCGATATACATCTGTGCGTTCAGCTTTTGGATATGCGCCACAGCCCAACAGCTGACGACCGCGTTATGCTGGGCTTTTTGCGTGATATTGGTATACCCTATATAATCGTGCTGACCAAAAGTGACAAGCTGAACAAAACCGAGCGGCAGACGCGGCTTTCCAAGCTGCGTGATGAGCTTGCCTTTTTGGGTGAACATCCGGAGCCGATACCTTTTTCCGCGCAAAACCGTGAGGGCTTGGACGAGATAAAAGCCGCTATCGCGGCTGCAATTTGTTGATTTTGGAAGGAAGAAATATATGATTTTTGATCAATATAATGTTAACGAACAGGGCCGTCTTGTTGTGGCTGGGTGTGACACAGCCGAGCTGGCCAAAGCTTATGGAACCCCGCTTTACGTTATGGATGGGGAACGCCTGCGGCAAAATTGCCGCGATTTTAAAACGGCGATAGATAAGCATTGCGGCGGCCGCGGCAAGGTGTTTTACGCCGTTAAGGCGCTGTGTTGCAAGGAGATTTGCCGTGTTGTCGTTGAGGAAGGATTGGGGCTGGACACATTGTCCGGCGGCGAGCTTTACACAGCGCAAAAGGCCGGAGTGGATGCTGCTGATATATGCTTTGAGGGCAATTATAAAACGCCGCAGGAGCTGGAAATGGCCGTTTCGGCCGGTGTTTTCCGCATAGTTGTGGATAGCTTTGCCGAGCTGGAGCAGTTGAATGAAATTTGTCTGAAGCTGGGCAAAAAGCAGGATATTTTGCTGCGCATAAAGCCGGGCATAGATACCCATACATTTGAGGCTGTGCGCACGGCGAACATTGACGCTAAATTTGGATTCACGCTCGAAACGGACAGTGCAGGGTTACCTGCTAGCGCAGGAAACCTAGACGGAGCGGGGTTACCTACTAGCGTAGGAAACCTAGGTGAAGCCATGGAGGCAGCTAATGCCGCCGCGGCCTGCAAAGGGCTTTGTTTGCGCGGCTTGCATTGCCATCTTGGCTCGCAGCTGCTTTCGCTCTCGTCATATATAATGGCTGCCGAGGTTATGATGGACTTTTATTCCGACGTACAAACCGGGCTGGGCATAACCATGACCGATCTCGATATGGGCGGCGGCCTGGGAATAGAGTACAAGGGCGACGAAAATGTGCCTACCATTGACGAATTTATCGGAACAGCCGTGGGCGCTGTGAAAGACAAGTGTAAAGCCTTGGGTATTGACATGCCCTTTATCATGTTTGAGCCGGGTCGCGCCATTGTGGGCAGCGCTGGCATGACTTTGTATACAGCCGGTGTTATAAAGCAAAACCCCGGAAAAAACTATGTACTTGTGGATGGCGGCATGTGCGACAATCCGCGCTACGCGCTGTATAAATCGCCCTACACGGTATTGAACGCATCCAAGGCTGATAAGCCTGCCGGCTTTACAGCTACAATAGCCGGACGCACTTGCGAAAGCGGCGACATGATACAGGAGGGCGTGGCTTTGCCGCGGCCCGAAACGGGCGACCTGATCGCCGTGCTGGCAACGGGCGCCTACAATTATTCCATGAGCATTTCGTATAACCGGCTGCCAAAGCCGGCCATGATAATGATAGAAAAGGGCCAGCCTCGACTCATTGTTCGCCGCGAAACACTGGACGATATTATCGATACTGATATATAAAAGGAGCGAGCATCATGCACACACTGCGTGACAAGGGTACCGACGAAATGTTTGAAGCTATGCTTACACTGAAAACTATGGACGAATTTTACGCTTTTTTTGAAGATTTGTGCACCGTTAAAGAAATCAAATCTATTGCTCAGCGTTTTGTTGTAGCGTCTATGCTTTCAGAGGGGCGCGTATACAGCGATATTGTGGCCGAAACGGGTGCATCGACAGCCACGATAAGCAGGGTAAACCGTTCGCTCAGCTATGGGCAGGACGGCTACGCCATGGTGTTTGAGCGCACGGGAAAACACAAGAAATGAGCGGATATACAGGCCTAGCCGCCGCATACGACCGCCTGATGGGCGCGAATGTTGACTATCGCCGCATGTGCGGCTATATTATGGCGCTTTTCAGCCGGCACGGGCACACGCCCGAAATAGTGCTGGACGCGGCCTGCGGCACGGGCAGCCTTGCGCTGCAAATGCTTGCGCGCGGCATTGAGGTTATCGGGGCGGATGCCTCGGCCGATATGCTGTCTATGGCGGCCGAAAAGGCCGCTGTAAAGGGGCTTGCGCTTCCGCTAGTCAACCAGTCGCTCGAAAGGCTTGATCTTTACGGTTCGGTTGACGGTGCCGTGTGTGACGAGGATTTTGAAAAGTGGGATACCAACGTAAGAAAAGACTTTTTGCGTAAATGGTATCATACGCGCTCAAAAAAAGTCAAAACGGTTTCGCTTGAAGAATGTATTGAGAATGACGAACACAGCATACATGAGGTTGAGGACGTTTCCGCAGGGTTTGAAGAAAG
>JGI994J12354_10001971_pt1 | contig 20576 bp, 25 predicted proteins | sample IntmicLarv3ML3BL_FD_12354 | JGI IMG/M metagenome (IMG submission 12354)
AATTGAACGTTCCTTGATGTTAAAATTAAACTAATGTGTCGCTTTGCTTCCAAAGAAAGCGACCGTTGGTTCTAAAGGAAGCAAAATTGAAAATTGAAAATGTTTATTTTATTTATTGATTTGTTGTTTTTTTGTATTTATAATTGTCAATTGCGCGTTTCGCGCCATTATTCGATTCTTCTTCCGTCGAAGAAGCGGACGATGCGCTTTGTTGACTCGGCGATATGCTCGTCGTGGGTAACCATGACTATTGTTGTTCCTTCGCTGTTCAGTTTGAACAACAGTTCCATGATTTCACTTCCCATTTTACTGTCAAGATTTCCGGTCGGCTCGTCGGCAAGAAGTATTTTGGGGTTGCCGATTATGGCTCGTGCTATTGCTACTCGTTGGCATTGTCCTCCCGATAATTGTGTCGGGAAATGCTTCATGCGGTGCGATAAGCCGACTTTTTCCAAAACGGCTGTCGCCATTTCGCGACGGTTTTTGGTCGAAGACTTTCTGTAGAGCAGCGGTAATTCTACGTTGTCAAGTACGTTCAGAGAGTTGATAAGGTGAAAACTCTGAAAGACGAATCCTAATGTTTCATTTCTGAACTCCGCCATTTGGCCGTCTTTCATGCCCGTTGTGTCCACATTATTGATAAAAACATTGCCTTCGTCCGGTAAATCAAGTAAGCCCATAAGGTTCAGTAATGTACTTTTGCCGCAACCTGACGGACCCATGACCGATATGAACTCCCCTTCGCTGACCTCCAGATTTACGTTCTCCAATGCTACAGTCTCGACCTCCTTTGTTCGATAAATCTTTGAGATGCCTTGCAGATTAATTATTTCCATGTAGTTTTAAAATGTTTAATTGTTTAACCGTTTGATCGTTGAAAAAATCTTTTTAGTCATTATGAATCTTTTTTTCATTTTTAACTTCGTCCAAACACCTCACGCTCGGTATTTTTCATTTTTCATTTTTCATTTTTCATTTGAAACAATTTGTGTGCCGGATGCTTAATTCGTTTATTATTAGGAATAAATTGTTTCATGCGCGTGTCCGAATACGGACAATTTTGTCCGCATTAAATGATATGAATATACACAACCGTAAGCATACGGAACAATATTATGCCCGTATACATAGATGTTCCGCTTCAGAATTTTCTTGTTCTCAAGCTATTGCAGATATTTTTCGGAGTAGATGTCTAATTTTTAATAACTTTGGCGCTCCATCCTTTTGAACTGTGGATGATAAGGACGCCATTAGGGAATGATGATGCGTTAACAGTTATGCTCGGCTCGCTTTTTTGAAAGACATCTATGCGTTGGCCTGCAATCGAATAGACGCTTATCGTTTCACTATCTGTGCTATTGGAAATATATAGTGTATTGTTTTTAAGAGACACTTTGTTGTCCGACAAATTGATATTTTCGTTTGAAACCGGATCTTCGAGTAAATCTTTCAATGTTTCAACGTCCTGAAGTCCCCATATCTCAGCGATATTAACGTTCGGGTATTCGGGGTCTATTATATAAATGTAAGGCGCCGTTTTAATTATTTCCTCCGGTATTTCAGCGTCATCGAGGTCTTCATTATCCTCTGTGTCAGGTACATCTTGAGTAAATACATCCGACGAAGTTTTCACGGGAGCGTCAATATGTCTTTTGTACCATAATATATAATTGTCGTTCAGCATTTGTGACAATGGACTACTTTCAAGGAGTTTTAACATCTCCTTACTATTATTGGAAGTGCCTGTGCCAACAAATTTGAGTATTAGTTTTTTCTGATTTTTTGCCATTTCGAAAATTACACTTGTGTCTTCATACCATTTAAGGCCTTGTTTTATAGGCAGATCAAAAGCCATAAAATTTGCCAAGTAGGTTGCAATTTTATAACTAAAATTGTATTTCACCGTTTTTGTTGAGTCATTAGGGTCAATAATGAAAAAAAGCGGAAGTGAGGTTGGCGCCATCGTTGCGTACATTTCATCTACATATATTTGTACTTCTTTTTGCCTTTTTGAAGAATCACGATAGCTGAACCACAGTATATATTCGTTATCCACAATTTTTGAAAGTTGTTCGTCCTTGAATTGTGCAATTGTAGCATGACATCTCGGACATGAATATCGCCCTATAAGAAGAAAGATAAATTTGTCCTGTTCTCTCGCCATCCTGAAAACGTCATCTTTTTCTCTATGCCAATTTTGTAATAATTCTACGATACTCGCTTCTTCTTCCGCATCTTCCGCTCTTGGCTGAACTGTTGCGACAATATCGTCGTTTACAAATAAACTTACATCTTCTGCAGCGTATAAAGTGATGCTGAAGAATAATGCCAATGCAGAAAAAATAAATATACTAAAGTGCCTTAAGTGATTCATATTCTTGTTCTTTTATACTAAAAGCAGGATGTTTGCTTTACGAAGACTTCACTATCTTTTAGTGTGAAAGTTAATAATTGAGTTTATAAAAATCGTGTAAAGATAACAATATTTTTTCGCGAAGAATTTATTTCACGAAAAAATATTGTTAAATTATAACATGGAACTTGTCGTTTATTTCACGTTACCTTTTATTTTAAGCCTGATACTTTGAGGGTTTCCGTTTGTAAAAACAACAAGAGTTTTCGCGAAGTCTCCATCATATCCTTTAGGGTTGAATGTTACTTTTACGAAACCTTCTTTTCCTGAGGCAATCGGTTCTTTAGACCAATCCGGAGCTGTACAGCCGCAACTTGTTGTCACTTTAGTAATAACAACCGGAGTTGTACCTGTGTTTTTAATAAGAAAGTCGCATGTTACGACGCCTGCCGATTCGGTAATTGAACCGAAATCGTGCTCAAGCTTGTTTGCTGCAACGGTTTCTTTTTCTGCTGTAACACCGGCGTTGTTTTCCGGCGCTTTGATGCTACTCTCTTGAGCGTTGCTTATACCAAATGACATGCACGCTAAAACTAAAAAAATAATTCGTTTCATATTTAAAATAATTTAAAAGTTAATATGCTGCAAAGATGATGACTATCACGCTGCTACAAAAGGTTTTTTATTCAAATGATGGTGCATGCATTGTCAAATCTTTGTTGTTTATTGAAAATAATGTTAAATAAAATGTTAAAAAAACGTCATTGTAATGTCAAAAAATATTTATAAAGCGCTTGTAAACAGATATATGACTATTTGTGATGATTTTATTGCCGGTTTGTTAAACATTAAAGAAGATATATCTTTACATCCGGATTTTGATTGTAAAACTACGAAAATTTATCTCTATAAACTGAATTTCGCATTAAATTTATATATGATGTCATCAAAAAAAAATAGAAATTTGTTCCCGGTCATTTTTACGGGAATAATCTTAACGTTGATATTACAGTCTGTATGGATTTGTTATTCATACAGGCTTACCGCCGATCATTTGATGGTTGATTTGCGGGATGCATTTGCAGAGGCATACCGAAAGGAGCAGACATACCGCGTTCCGGTAGCTGATATTGTAATGCCCGGCTCGGTGACGATCGAAAGCTGCGGAAGGGAGGAGGTGATGATTATAAGCAAATGTCCTGAACCTGATACCGTTATATACAGTAATCCTTCGGGGTTGTCGATCGAAAGTTTTATTAACCGTGTATTTGTGGATCTCCGCGAACATATCGTGCCAATGAACATAAACTGCCTTGCCGATCTGTTTGCCGGAATGTTACACGACAAAGGAATTCCCGTTTATTTTGTTATTGAGCGTTTTGATATTACTACCGGAGAAATATTGGACTCTTCGCTTCTGCCTGACAAAAAACAACCCCGTCCTGATCCAAGCACAACCATTATTATGGATATTTCGGAAAAAGAATCGCTTCGTGCAATATTAGATATGAAGCCGTCCATAGTTTTCGGCAGGATACCGGGTGTCCTTGTGATTACAACGTTGGCGTTAATTATGGTGATTTGCTGTTTGATCCTTGTTTACCGACACATAAAGACATATACGAATGTTGAGGATTTAAATAATTTTTCAGCTAAAGTGCCGGGTTCAACCGGTGATACTGCTATCGAGTCGAATACCGGTGAAAATACTGTTTTATGTAAATACAATATCGGGCAATATTTGTTCGATCCGGGAAAAAACGAATTATTCGGCTTCGGAGAATTTATTCAGTTGAATAAAAAAGAGAATACGATATTGTATGCATTATGCGCACGTTGCGGAAATGTTGTTGAGCGTGACTTGCTTTTGTCGGAAAACTGGGGCGACAAAGGTTTGATTTACTCACGAAGTCTCGATACATATATTACGACATTGCGTAAATACCTGAAAAAAGACCCTTCCGTGCAAATTGTAACAATAAAAGGCGTCGGGTATAAGCTTGTCTATCAGACTTGATATTGAGGATACTCTAAAAAATAGAAAAGAGCCGAACGTCACCGCTCTGCCCTTTCCCGCCTTAAAAACCTAAAATATGAAAAAACCTAACTTAAATGTTTGTCTGTATAGACACTGTTTTTTTTATAAGGTTTAATTTGATTGAGGTTAAATAATGTTTATTTTTACATGACAGATTAATTATATAATAATGTACACAAATTTAAAGATAAAAATCCCCGGCGATGAACGTAAAATATTGCTCCACGCCTGTTGTGCGCCATGTTCTTCGGCAATTGTAGAATGCCTTATGGAGAATGGTGTGCGTCCTACACTTTTCTATTATAACCCGAATATTTTTCCGGATGAAGAATATTTGAAGCGAAAAACGGAATGTATTCGTCATGCGCAAATGTTGGAGCTTGATTTTGTTGATGCTGATTATGATCATGACAAATGGCTTGATGCCGTGAGAGGATTTGAAAAGGAACCGGAGCGTGGAGCACGTTGCCTGCTATGCTTTAAAGAGCGGCTTGCCGCAGCAGCTTTATATGCGTATGAGCATGATTTTAAGGTGTTTTCGACCACTCTTGCCACATCCCGATGGAAAAGCCTTGAACAGATTGGCGTAGCCGGCGAGTATGCCGCTTCATTATTCGACGGTATTACGTTCATGGCCGAAAATTGGCGTAAGGGAGGGCTGAGTGAACGTCGAAATGAATTGGTGCGCTTATACGGATTTTATAATCAACAGTATTGCGGCTGTGAATACTCAATAAAAAAAGCAGAGCTTTTAAATGAAAAGTGAAAAATGAAGAATGGCACTTATAAATGTGGTTTTTTTGAGAGTGTAAGCGGTTGGCAATTAGTTATTTAAAAAAATAAATATAAAAAGCTATTGTTTTTCGGAAAAAAGTCCGTACCTTTGCATGGTTTTTTACAGCTTGAACAAACTTTGGGAACGTTGAATAAATATCAGATAGACTTGAAAAGTCTCTCTTTGTCAGAAGTTTACAAATTTAATTTTGTACTGGAAGACGAGTTTTTTGAGTGTGTAGACGGGCCTGAGGTAAGACAGGGAAAAGTAAACGTCTCATTGAATGTCGTACGAGCGTCGACGACATTCGAATTGGATTTTAAAATTGAAGGCGTAGTTACGGTCACATGCGACCGCTGCCTTGATGAGATGGAAATCCCTATTGAGACAATAAACAGGTTGGTTGTTACGTTTGGAGAAATGTATGCCGAGACAAGCGATGAGCAAATTATTGTATCGGAAGAAGAAGGGTTTATCAATGTTGCTTGGTACATGTACGAATTTATAGCATTGGCCATACCGATGAAGCGAGTTCATGATACAGGTAAATGTAATGAAGTCATGGCTTCGAAGCTTCAAGAAGTTTGTGTAGATAACACAACCGAAACTGACCAATTTTTGAACCCGGAGGATGATAACCGGCCGGTAGACCCGCGATGGAATGTCCTTCGCGATTTAGTTGGAGATAATTAATTTAAAATATAACATTATGGCACATCCTAAAAGAAGACAAGGAAACACCAGAACTGCTAAGCGTAGATCGCATGACAAGGCAGTTCTACCAACAATGGCCGTATGCCCGAACTGTGGCGCATGGCATGTTTATCACACTGTATGCAGCGAATGCGGATATTACAGAGGTAAGTTAGCTATCGAAAAAGAAGCCGCCGTTTAGTCAGGCTTTTTTTGTAGCTTAAAAAAACAGATAGCCCTAAAATCAAAAACTTTAGGGCTATTTATCTATAAAAAGGATAGAAAAAAGATAAGTTGATATGATAAATGCAGTTATTACAGGGATCGGAGGATTCGTTCCCGAAGATAAATTGACAAATGATGATCTTGCTAAAATCGTTGATACAAACGATGAATGGATAATGTCGCGTGTAGGAATCAAAGAACGCCGCGTCCTGAAAGACGGAAAAGCAATGTCATATATGGCTATTCGTGCCGTTAATAACCTGATAGAAAAAACCGGTATTGACAGGGAGTCTGTCGAAGGAATTATATGCGCAACCTCAACCGGTGATTATCACTTTCCTCCTACATCTTCAATTATCTCTTTTCAGACAGGATGCCGTAATGCATTCGCGTTTGATGTTCAAGCTGCATGTTCGGGATTTATTTACTTACTGGAAACTGCGGCGAACTTTATTCGAACGGGACGTTATAAACGTATTATTGCTGTTGCCGGGGATATGATGACGGCCATTACTAATTATACCGACCGCACAACATGTCCTTTGTTCGGCGATGGTTGCGGTGCAATATTGTTGGAACCTACAACGGAATCCGTTGGCGTTCTGGACTCTATATTGCGTACTGATGGTAGCGGTTTACCCTTTTTACACATGAAAGCAGGCGGTTCTGCAAAAATGCCTTCGTATGAAACTGTAGATAATCATGAACATACTGTTTATCAGGACGGAAAAGTAGTGTTCAAACGCGCGGTTACGGAAATGGCCGATGTAGCGTCGGAAATCGTTGAACGTAACGGGCTGAGAAAAGAAAATATAGACTGGATCGTACCTCATCAGGCAAACTACCGTATCATTGATGCAGCAGCGCGACGCCTCGAAGTGCCGATAGAAAAGGTGATGGTAAATATTCAACGTTACGGAAATACAAGCTCCGGAAGTATACCGCTTTGCTTATGGGAATGGGAGCCTAAACTAAAGAAAGGCGACAATCTTATTCTTGCCGCTTTTGGAGCAGGTTTTACATGGGGGGCTACATATCTTAAATGGGGATATGACGGAAGCAATACATAGATCGGGATTTGTCAATATTGTAGGAAATCCTAATGTTGGTAAGTCTACATTGATGAATCGTCTTGTCGGAGAGCGTATATCGATTATTACATCGAAAGCTCAGACGACAAGGCATCGTATCATGGGTATTGTTAATACCGATACTATGCAGATAGTCTATTCCGATACACCCGGGGTGTTGCATCCGAATTATAAATTGCAGGAATCGATGCTCGGTTTTTCGGAATCCGCGTTGGGAGATGCCGATGTTTTACTGTATGTGACGGATATAGTAGAGAAAACGAATAAGAACGAAAAATTTCTGAAACGTGTGCAAGAGGCTGAATGTCAGGTTTTGCTGCTGATAAACAAGATAGACCTTTCGAATCAGCAGGATCTTGAAAAATTAGTGCTTTTATGGCATGATTTATTGCCTAAAGCAGAGATATATCCTATATCCGCTCAATCAGGATTCAATGTCGATGTAGTTCGAAAACGTGTAGAAGAACTTATCCCGCCTTCGCCGCCTTACTTCGAAAAAGATGCCCTGACAGATCGTCCGGCTCGTTTTTTTGTGACGGAGATAATGCGAGAGAAGATACTCCTGTATTACCAAAAGGAGATACCATATTCCGTAGAGGTAGTGGTAGAGCAGTTTATCGAAGAAGAAAACAAAATACATATCAAATCGATAATTATTGTAGAACGCGAATCACAGAAAGGCATCATCATAGGTCATCGTGGACAAGCACTGAAAAAGGTCGGAATGATGGCGCGCAAAGACCTCGAAAAGTTTTTCGAGAAAAAAGTCTTTCTTGAGATGTTCGTAAAAGTAGAAACCGACTGGCGCAACCGCGATAACATATTAAGAAATTTCGGATACGAAATTTAATAATATGAGTGAAAAATGAAAAGTGAAAAGTGAAAAATAAGGAATGAGAAATAAATACCCCAACGATTTAACACTTCAACACTTCAATAGCATCAATTCTTAATTCTTAATTCTTAATTTTTAATTTTATGTCAAGTGTAGTAGCAATCGTAGGACGTCCGAATGTGGGGAAATCCACTTTGTTCAACCGTCTGACGCAATCGCGGCAGGCGATAGTAAATGAAGAGGCAGGTACAACGCGCGACCGCCAGTACGGTAAAGTAGAGTGGGGAGGATGCGAGTTTTCCCTTATCGATACCGGAGGGTGGGTTGTGAACTCCGAGGACGTGTTTGAAGGCGAGATAAACAAACAGGTGCAGGTTGCTATCGAAGAAGCCGACGTTATATTATTTGTCGTGGACGTATTCACAGGGGTTACTGACCTTGATGATGATGTGGCAAAGATCTTGCGACGCAGTAATAAGCCTGTAGTATTAACCGTCAATAAAGCGGATAACTATGAAGCGCATGCACTTGCGGCAGAGTTTTACCGACTCGGGCTTGGCGATCCGTATTGTGTATCGGCGATAAACGGCTCATATACAGGCGATATGTTGGATCGTATCGTGGAGATACTCCCTAAGGGAAAAGACGAAGAGACGGAAGAGGAGTTGCCGCGTATAGCTATCGTCGGTCGCCCCAATGCCGGGAAATCTTCTTTGGTAAACGCATTTATCGGTGAAGAACGCCATATCGTAACAGATATTGCCGGAACAACACGCGATTCTATCTATACAAAATACAATAAGTTCGGACTGAATTTTTATCTTGTTGATACAGCAGGAATACGCAAGAAGGGTAAGGTGAACGAAGATCTTGAATATTACTCTGTTATACGCTCTATACGTGCTATCGAAAATTCGGATGTGTGCGTACTTATGATTGACGCGACACGAGGTATTGAAAGTCAGGATATCAATATCTTTTCGATTATTCAGAAAAATAGAAAAGGACTTATCGTTTGCGTTAATAAATGGGATTTGGTCGAAGATAAATCGCAAGAATCGATAAAGACATATATGTACGCTATTAAGGAACGGTTTGCTCCGTTTACCGATTTTCCGGTTTTGTTTATCTCGTCTGTGACAAAACAGCGCATATTCAAAGTTCTTGAAAAGGTAAAAGAGGTTTACGACAATCGTCATAATCGTGTATCTACAGCTAAGTTGAACGAAGTGATGCTGCCGATAATAGAAAATACGCCGCCTCCGGCAATTAAAGGGAAATATATCAAAATAAAATATATTACTCAGCTGCCCGGCGGACACATACCGTCGTTTGTGTTTTTCTGTAACCTCCCGCAATGGGTTAAAGAGCCATACCGCCGATTCCTCGAAAACAAGATTCGCGAAAACTGGGATTTCAGCGGTACACCGATTCAGATATTTATGAGGGAAAAATAGCGCCTTCGGCGAATGAAAAATGAAAAAACACTCATTCCATCATCAGATTGAAATGCTCTTTTAGTTTTTCGATATTCGGATTTTTCTTGATGAGGTATGCATACTTCTCGGATGTTGTATAAATCATATCTTTCTCATCTTTCTCGACAATATGTATATCCATTTTTATCCGGGTGTTGTTCAGTTTGCTGCATAAGTACCCCAAAATATCCGTACTGCTGCCGAATATTTCATCGCGTTGGCTTGGGTTGTAAACAGATACCTCGATTGTGAAATTGTCCATCAATGCAGGTTTGCAGCTTAATAGCGTGTTTTTAAGGTGTATTTTTTCTATGGTAAGGCTTTCCGCAAATTCAATCCAATATTTTATCAGGTCGTCCTTCGTAAATTCGCTTTTTGCGTCAGTCACTTGTGCTGTATAAGAAGTCACTTGCCTGTTATTATCTTTTCCCAAATCTTTTAAAGAAGTAGTACGCAGACGCGAAACTTTGGCTTGGTCTGATTGTTGTGCGGCACCGGTTGTGCCTTGCCGAGCGTACGGCACGGTTGAACTTCCTCCCGGGTGTGAACCGCCGGTAATTGTTTTACCGCTTTGAGAGCCGGGTGTTTGTTGTGAGTTTGTGCCTGAAACAGAGTTTTGTGCGCTGCTTTTTGCCTGTTCGGGAACAAGAGGCTTAATCAGATTTTTTTTTTTCGTCCCCTTCAGTAGGACTTAACGTTAGCTGACAAAGTTGTATTAGCGTCAATTCAAGAAGTAAGCGTTTGTTTTGGCTGTTACGATAGTTTAGGTCACATTGGTTTGACAGTTCTATCGCCTTGAACAGAAGCTTGTCCGCACACTGTTTTGCAGTGTCTTTATAACGTTCGCGTATCGATGCGCCCACTTCAAAAAGAACAAGTGTCGCTTCGTCCTTGCATACAAGCAGGTCGCGGAAGTGATTTGTGAGACCTGTTATTATGTTTTGCCCGTCGAAACCTTTTTCCAATATTTCGTTAAGAATGAGCATACACGAACGGACATCGCCTTTTAATATTGAATCGGTGATACGGAAGTAATATTCGTAATCGAGAACATTGAGGTTATCTATAACCGCTTTGTAAGTGATGTTACCGACAGTAAAACTGACTACCTGATCAAAAATCGATAATGCATCGCGCATGCCGCCGTCGGCTTTTTGGGCGATGACATTCAGTGCCTCCGGTTCGGCAGTTATATTTTCACACTGTGCAACATATTGCAGATGATCGACGATATCCTCAATCGTTATGCGCGAAAAATCATATATCTGGCATCGCGATAATATCGTGGGAAGAATTTTTTGTTTTTCGGTCGTGGCAAGTACGAATATTGCATGATGAGGCGGCTCCTCGAGTGTTTTAAGAAATGCGTTGAATGCAGATGCGCTAAGCATGTGAACCTCGTCGATAATATATACCTTGTATTTTCCTAATTGAGGCGGGATACGTACCTGCTCCGTCAGCGAACGAATATCATCGACAGAGTTGTTGGAGGCCGCATCAAGCTCATGAATATTTAGTGAACGCTGTTCGTTGAACGAGCGGCACGACTCACATTCGTTACACGACTCACCTTCGGCAGTGATATTCATGCAGTTAATCGTCTTGGCAAAAATACGTGCACACGATGTCTTTCCGACGCCGCGCGGTCCGCAAAACAGGTATGCATGCGCCAACTTACCGCGTTGAATAGCATTCTTCAGAGTGGTTGTCAGCGATTTTTGCCCGACAACGCTCTTGAATGTCGATGGCCTGTATTTTCTTGCCGAAACAATATAATCTTCCATTAATTTTTTATTTGCGTACAAATATATAAATTTTTTTTCTACTTTTGCATAAACTCTTTTTTAATATGTCGCGATTAATTGATTTTTATAAAAAATACCTTGCCCGACTGAATAAATACTGGTTGGTCACTATTCTTTTTTTCGGTATAACGTTTCTGATCGGAGACAGTAATCTTTATTACCGTTATAAATATGATGAGAAAATTCAATACTTGGAGAATGAGATAAACCGTTACAAGAAAGAGATTGAACAGAATAAGCAGAAAATCAAGGAGCTTCAGACCGATAAGGCCGGTCTTGAAGAGTTTGCTCGTGAAGAATATTTTATGAAAAAGGAGGATGAAGATATATTTATTGTGGAATGAATCAACAAATACGTAATTATTTTTTTATGTTTTCCGGCATTCTGGTGCTTGCCGGAGCTGTGACATACATTACTGACTGGATATATGCGCCATATCTGTTTGCTTTCGGGTCGGCAGGCATAGCAGTAAGTTTCATATCAACGCCATATAAAAATCTTGGCTTTCGCCGTCGTCGCCTGCATCGAATAAACGTGCTGGCAGGTGTATCGATGGTTGCCGCATCGGTATTAATGTTTGAAAAAAGAATGGAATGGGTGGTATTTCTTCTTATAGCGGCACTTCTGCTTCTATATACATCATTTGTAACTCCTCGCGTGAAAGAATAAGTAGTGTTACATATTTGTTTTTTTACAACGAGCCGGAATAGAACTTAAAAACTATATGAATATCCTACAGTCAGTAAAGATGTATTTGTTGCAGGCCTATTCATGGCTCTTCTAAATTGATAATTATAAGCTAAAGTAATATTATGTCTTTGAATGTTATGTGATTAGGATCAATACATTCATATATTGGAAGCGAATAGTCATCGGTCTCCATCAACATCCTGTAATTGAATGACAACCAATTGATATCGTGCTTAATAGATTTGTATATCTTTTCATCCATATGCAACCTGTCTCTGCTTTTGTTGAACAAAGATAGCATAAGTCGGGTGGAATACAGTGTGAAAAAATGTTTCTTTGTCCCAAATTTTTCTTTTCCATTTTTCTTCTTACCTTTGTCACAATAGTAAAAAACTAAGGAACAAATGAAAAAAGCAATCTACCTGCTACTGGCATTGACACAGCTCTTCATCTCGTGTAACAAAGATGAACCGGAAGACACCGGCAATTCGGAAAATGTAACGATAATGGAAGACGGAAAAATCCTCGCGGATAATATTTACTTTAACAAATCCGGCGACAGCTACAACGCAACTCTTGAAGTGACAGGCGCAAATTCCAAATCGCTTACAAAACTGGTAATCCCCGGCACCCTCAAAATAAGCGGCAAGATATACACAGTGACAAGCATCTATAGAGAAGCCTTTTTTGACCATACTGAACTGACAAGTATAGAGTTGCCCAACACATTAAAGACTATTGGGCTCAATGCTTTCAGAGGCTGCACAGGTCTGACTAGTATAGAGTTACCTGAAACACTGGAAACGATTGAACTCGCTGCTTTTTGGGGCTGTACAGGTTTGACGAGTATAGAGCTCCCTAATTCGGTAACCACTATTAAAGACGCATACCAGTCAATTTACGGAACCTTTTCCGGTTGTACCGGTCTGACCTCTGTTACACTTGGCAATTCGCTGGTTAACATCGGAGCATATGCTTTTAATGGCTGCACAGGTTTAACCAAAATTAAGATGCCTGATTCTGTTACCGGTATTGGCGAAGGGGCTTTTGGAGACTGCCCGGGTTTAACGAGTGTTTTTGTGAGTGTCTGAGATTAACGAGCATTGAGATTCCTAATTCAGTGACAAGTATTGGCAACCAGGCTTTTTGCCGTAGTGGTCTGACAGGTATTACACTTGGTAATTCGATGATAAGTATTGGTGCTTCAGCTTTTGATTCCAATGGTTTGACAAGTATTAAAATACCAAATTCGGTAACAAGTATAGGCGATCAAGCATTCATAGACTGTACTAATTTAAACACAGTTGATGTATCCTGGAATCAACCAATACCAATTACTCAATATGTTTTTAGACGTACACGCTTAACCACCCTATATGTTCCCAAAGGAGCAAGGGATTTATATGCCAATTCCAACTGGTGTGTATTCCCTGATACTAATATCATAGAAAAGGACTGATTTTATCCCTTATGTTAAAAATAGGACTTCTTTCCGACACTCACGGATGGCGGGATGACAAATACGTAAAATATTTCAGTGAATGTGATGAGATATGGCATGCCGGAGATATTGGCTCCGAAGAGCTTGCCAACAAACTCGCTACGATAAAACCACTACGCGCAGTATACGGCAATATTGACGGATACCCTATACGCCTGCAATATCCTAAGATCGCTCATTTCAAAGTCGAAGACGTAAATGTGATAGAATAGAAATTAAAGATATGATAATTATGTTTGTTCGGTTTGGAAAAATATTCTTTGGATTTTGCTAATATTAATATATTCTCATATCTTTGTCGACCAAACAATAATTTTGTACAAGGTGTATGTTCCTATCTTACTAAAATACGTAAATAAAAACCGATAGAAATATTATATAAAACTAAAAAAAATTAACAACCAACCTGCCGAGCAGGAAATATATTTTAATTATTATGGGTAATGTATCAGATTAGGGGGTGATTTTGTAAATGATTCATAATTAGCATAATACATAAAGATGACAAATAATAAAAAAGTCTGTTCAGTTTGTCTGTTTTGCTTTTATACTATTAATATAGAAAAAAAGACTCGAATGCCTTGGATTTTGACCTTCATGTTTCAAATTAGGGGATGATGATAATATGTATGATTAGGGTGTATTTACAAGGTAAAATAAATAATTATTAATTAAAAAAGTAATAAAATGAAAAATTCAAAATTATTTTTAGCATTTATGACATTGTCATTGTTTTTAATTTTCACTGCTTGTTCACATAATGATGAAGAAGTGATGGTTGACTCGATTGTGGGAAATTGGACATTCAGCGAGGCAACAGCTGATGTGATTGAATCAAATAAACCTGAATATAATAATTTGATAGGAGCATTTGTTGCAGAAAGAGGACGAAAGGATAATAATAACTCGTTTTTAGTTTTTACGGAAGATGGAAAAGTTACTTCGGGCTATAGTAATGAAATAGGGACTTCTATAGCTTCTTATACATTTAAAAATGATATTTTGACTATTATTGATGAAGAATTTACAGCTAATATCCCTGCATCAATAGATGGAAATAAGCTGTATTTATATGTGGATTATGCGGATGAATTTAACAATTTGGAATTGGATGAATTGCTCAAGCTGGGGATTCGTGATATATCCTTATCTACAAAAGCAGAAAAAGCAATAGTTAAACTTACATTCATAAAATAATATGGTAAATAGAGTAATGTTTAAATATAACTCAAGACTTCAAATCCAAGAAAGGCGCTGACGAATTTGCGATTATAGGGGAAGGTGAATGTTAATAATGTGTAAAGTTATCAGTTGAATGAAATTTTGATGCAACTTATAAAGGAAATTATGCATCATATTTATATGTGAAATTTTAAATTTAAAAGGATGAAGAAAACATTACTATTGTTATTAGCGCTGCCATTTTTATTAAGTGCGCAGAATGTTAAGGTGAACACCGGAAAAAAGGAGAGTTCATTTGTTAAACAAATGATAAAAAGTAAACAAGCGGAAAATAGCGTATTCGTATATTCCGGCACCGGCAATAATCTTCCGGACTCTATTTATGCCTACTTTGGAGAAGAGAAGAGGCTTATAAATAAGGCTGCTATTACCTACGATGACAAGGAACGAAAATTACAGGAGAGAGGGTTTACTGATTATGACGAAGAAGGGGTTCCTCAGACGGAGTATAAGTATGATTATGTGTACAAAACAGAAGGAGATAATTATATAATAGAAGAGATAAGGTCGGAGTTTGAAGAAGAAGACTGGAGTTATGTTTTTAAAGTAGTCAGCATATATGAATCCGGAAATATGATTTTGCCGGTGAAATATTACACTTTAGCTTACAATGGGTCAGAATGGGAGCCGGATATGAGTACCGTTGCGACGGAGTTTGATGCGGAAAATCGCCCGATAGTATTTATGGATTCGGCATTATACCTTGACAATGATACAATTGTCATGCGTTTGGATATTTCTTATAATGAACAAGGATTGTATGATTTGGTTACTACTTTTGAGCAGGGTGATGTTAAGTCGCTTAATGCTGAACAGGCATGGCTGCCGGTTGAGAAAATAGTGTTGTCATATAATGCAAATAAAAAATTTCTGAAAGATGTTCATTATGATCATAAGTATAATTATGAAACTGAACAGTTAGGATGGGTTTATTCGTACGAAATTGATTACGAATATGATGAAAAAGGAAACATAAGCAGCGAAATAGAGAGTGATGAAGATGGAGTTTTGCTCGCATACTCCTTTGTTAATATTTATAATTCCGGCAATGGAAATGCTAATGGTGTTATTTTCTCCGTTATATCCAAGATATATCCAAATCCTGTATCTGATGTTCTATTCGTAAGTATTGAAGATGTCGATAATGCTGTTCTTACTTTGGTTAATGCAGCCGGCGGTGTTGTAGTTCAAAAGGCTGCAAGCGGATCTGTTACTGAAATCCCTGTACAGTCTTTATCGAAAGGAAACTACTTCCTGATTGTTAAAACAGGTCAAGGAACAAAAACTCATAAAGTTATTATAAAGTAGAGATTAAATAAAAAAAGGGTGCCGAACAGCACCCTTTTTTTATTTAATAAATTTCTCTTGCCATTTCCATGCCGAACGCAGGGTGTCTTCGAGTGATTCCCGGGCTGTCCATCCGAGTACTTCGTTTGCATGCTTAGGGTCTGCCCAAACCTTTTCTATATCTCCTTCGCGACGGCCTACAATCTTATGCGGTACTTTTACTCCGGTAGCTTTTTCGAATGTGTTTATTAATTCAAGTACGGAAACACCGTTTCCGGTTCCGAGATTGAATGTTTCGAGGCTTTCGTCCGATTTGTCGTTGAGCATGCGGTCGATTGCTATTACATGCGCTTTGGCAAGGTCTACGACGTTTATGTAGTCGCGAATGCACGAACCGTCAGGTGTGTCGTAGTCATTACCGTAAACACATAACTCCGGACGTATGCCTGCCGCAGCCTGCGTGAGGAACGGAACAAGGTTTTGCGGTACCCCTATCGGCAGTTCGCCTATCTCGGCAGACGGGTGTGCGCCTATAGGATTGAAGTAGCGCAACATAATGCTTTTGAATGGTGCTCCTGCATGTATCGTATCACGAATTATTTCTTCGTTTATCTGCTTTGTATTGCCGTAAGGCGACATTGCCGGTTTTATCGGTGCATCTTCGGTTACCGGCAGAATGTCCGGTTGACCGTAAACGGTACATGACGACGAAAAAACGAGGCCTTTGATATTATGCTCAGGCATAAGCTCAAGCAGGTTTATCAGCGAAACGATATTGTTGCGGTAGTATAATAACGGTTTTTGTACAGATTCACCTACAGCTTTGCTTGCAGCAAAATGTATGATTCCCGATATCCCGGGGTTGTCTTTTATGACATTAGCAAGCGCCTCTTTGTCAGAGCAGTTTATCTGAAAGAATGCGGGGCGTTTGCCCGTAATTTTTTCAATGCCGTCAAGGACATTTATATCTGAATTGGATAGGTCGTCAACACTAATTACTTCATATCCTGCATTTTGAAGCTCTATGGTCGTGTGGGAGCCTATAAACCCCGTACCACCTGTCACTAATATTTTTTTCTGCATTTTTTAATTTTTTGAGGGAGTAAAGATAATATTTTTTTCTTTCTCATGCAATACCTGAAAATCCCATAAACGCCATGGCGAGAAGCCCAGCCACAATGAGCGCTATCGGCATTCCTTTCATTGCGGCAGGAATATTTGTTCTATCCATCTGTTCGCGTATTCCGGCAAAAATGATCAAAGCCAAAGCAAATCCTATTGCCGTAGAGATCGCGTATACAACCGCTTGCATCAGGTTATATTCTTTTTGTATGATGAGAATGGCAACCCCGAGAATAGCACAGTTAGTCGAAATAAGCGGAAGGAAGACCCCTAACGCCTGATACAAAGGAGGTGATATTTTTTTCATGACGATCTCGGTCATTTGCACTAATGATGCAATAACAAGTATAAATACTATCGTTTGAAGATATCCAAGACCAAAAGTATCAAGTAAATATTCGTTTATCAGGAAAGTGATGATAGAAGATATGGTAAGTACAAATGTTACGGCTCCGGACATTCCGACGGCGGTTTCGATTTTTTTTGATACGCCGAGAAACGGGCAAATACCGAGAAATTGAGCTAATACAACATTGTTTACAAAAACTGCTGCTATGAAGATTATTATGTATTCCATTATTTAAATTAAAAATTAAGAATTAAGAATTAAAAATTATGATTTTTTACTTATCTTGTTTATTATAGCTATAAGGTAACCCAAAACGATAAATGCTCCGGGAGCGAGAATAAATATAAGAGAGCCGTAAGTCTCGGGATATATTGTAAAACCGAAAATTTTTCCGGTACCGAACAACTCGCGTAATATGCCTAATAATGTAAGCGCTATTGTAAATCCCAATCCGATGCCCAATCCGTCGAAGAAAGAGGGTATTACACCATTTTTTGATGCAAACGCCTCCGCACGCCCGATTATTATGCAGTTTACTGCAATAAGCGGAATAAATATACCTAAGCTTTTATACAATGCAGGCACATACGCGTGCATAAACATCTGAAGCAGTGTTGCAAGCGAGGCAACGACTACAACATATATCGGGATACGAACCTGATCGGGGATAAGGTTTTTCATTGCGGACAATATTACATTGGAACAAATCAGCACAAATGCCGTTGCAAGCCCCATGCCCATTCCGTTTTCCGCAGATGTTGTTGTCGCGAGTGTCGGACACATACCTAACAGTAGAACGAAGGTGGGGTTCTCGTTAATAATGCCGTTTTTAATTATCTTAATATAGCTCATAGTTAATTTAATTGAAAATTGAAAATGTTTATTTATTCTCGGAAGTATCTGTAGCCCCGCTTGCGGCGTCAATATTTTCCGAAGATCCGGTTGTTGCTCCGCTTACGGCATCGTTGTTTCCCGAAAAAGTTGCATAAGCGAGGTTTACGGCTTCAAGAAATGCACGTGAAGTGATTGTTGCAGCAGTGATTGCATCAACCTCGCCTCCGTCTTTTGTTACTTTCAGTCCCCCTTTTGTCATGTCTTTACCTATAATATTCTGCTTGTTTTTCTCAGTCCTGAACCAAACCTGCATCTTATCTCCAAGTCCCGGTGTTTCGTTATGCTCCAATACGGAAAAATTGTTCAGTTTGCCGTCGTAGGTGAATCCTGCCATTATACGTATCAGGCCGCTAAATCCGTTTTTTGTATAACTTTCTACTGCAAAGCCGACTGTTTTACCATCTTTTGTTGCCGGATATATTGTTAATGAGTCGCTTCCGGTTACGGACGCTTTATATTTTTCTTTTACGGGATCATTGTCGAACTCCGGTATTACAAATTTTATGGCATTATGCAACTCGGCCTCCATTGCAGCAGCAATAGTTTTTTCCGTAAAACTGTGTGTTGCAGCCAATGCTGCTCCGGCAACGGAGCAGACAATTATAAGCGACAATAGTATGTTCGGTAAAGTTGATTCCAGTTTTTTCATATTATTTACCTCCAAAACGTTTTGGTTTGATATATGTGTTTATTAGCGGTGTCAGTCCGTTCATTACAAGTATGGCAAACGATACTCCTTCCGGGTATGCTCCGAACAGACGTATGGCAACTGTAATAAAACCTATACCTATACCATATACAATCATTCCTTTTTTACTCATCGGAGACGTTACATAGTCAGTAGCCATAAATACAGCTCCGAGCAGCAATCCTCCGGATGTTAAATGAATCAGCGGATTGTATATCCTCAAAGAATCGACTAAAGCAGATAGTTCAAGTGTTGTATCTGACGCATAATATTCATGAAGCAAATTTCCGGTAAAAAGTAATCCGGTAAAAACTGTTACACTTCCAAGTATCGATACAGGAATATGCCATGTGATTATCTTGCGGAAAAGCAGGAATGCCAGCCCCAGAAGAATGGCTATTTCACTTACCTCCCCAATGCTTCCGGTCGTATGCCCTATTGCAGACTGCATCAAAGAAGCAAACTCGTTGCTGTAGTGCATGACCGATAATGTGGTAGCGCCTGTTTGTGCATCTAAATATGTCATTGGAAATTCTCCCGCAACAGGCCATGATGTCATCGGCATCGGGAACGATATAAGAAGGAACACCCGTCCGACAAGTGCAGGATTAAAGATGTTGTTTCCAAGCCCGCCGAAAGACATTTTTCCGATTCCTATGGCGACAAGCGCTCCGATCATTATGATCCATATCGGCATATTGGACGGCATGTTGAATGCAAGCAATACACCTGTTAATATTGCTGAACCGTCGTATATCGTCGGTTCTTTTTTAAATAAAAACTTTTGAATAAGAAATTCAAACAAAACACACGAAAAAACCGACGCAACAGTAACTATCAACGCCCCAAGTCCGAAGCTGTAGAGAGATACAAGAAATGCCGGTATGAGTGCAATCAGCACCCCGTACATGTTTTTGCTTATGGTGTCGCCGCTATGAAGATGAGGCGAAGGAGAAACTATAATTTTTTTCATTGTTGAATTGTTGAACTGTTTAATCGTTTAACTGTTTAATTATTGAGCTTTTGAATCGTTTAATCATTTAATTTTCAACTTTGGCTAAGGCCGATTTACAATTCAATTTTCAACTTTCAATTTATTAACTACTTCCTTGCCCTAATTATCCCCATGACAGTAGTTTTGCCTAAGCGTATGTAGTCGAGTATCGGACGGTTTGCGGGGCATGTGTAGCTGCATGAACCACATTCGATACAGTCTGTAATGCTGTTTTTCTCCGCTTGTTCCCACATCTTATGTTCAGATAGGTTCATCAAGAGGCTTGGTTCAAGTCCCATCGGGCATACGCCGACACATTTTGCGCATCGTATACAATCGTGCATCGTGCGTCGTGCGGATTCTTTTTCCGGCATCACAAGTATTCCGGAGCTGCCTTTAGTAACCGGAGCTTCAATATTTACCATTGCACGGCCCATCATCGGTCCGCCGGCGATTATTTTACATGTATCTTCGGGTATTCCGCCTGCCGCATCAATGAGTGTGCTTGTCGGTGT
>JGI994J12354_10001972_pt1 | contig 20572 bp, 18 predicted proteins | sample IntmicLarv3ML3BL_FD_12354 | JGI IMG/M metagenome (IMG submission 12354)
ATGACGACATGGTCGCCATCATCACCGGCCCCAACATGGCGGGCAAATCCACCTACATGCGGCAGGTTGCCCTGCTGGTGATTCTGGCTCAAATGGGTGCACTGGTGCCCGCTCGCAGCGCAGATATCGGTCTAACAGACAAGATTTTCACCCGCATTGGCGCCTCCGACGACTTGGCCGGCGGTTCGTCCACCTTTATGGTGGAAATGCGAGAGGTGGCGGACATGCTCACCGGCGCCACGGCGAAAAGTCTGCTGATTCTCGATGAAATCGGGCGGGGCACCTCCACCTTTGACGGCATGAGCATTGCCAGAGCGGTGCTGGAGCATTGCGCCGAAAAAACCACACTGGGCGCCCGCACCCTGTTTGCCACCCATTATCATGAACTAACCGAGCTGGAGCTCCACATCAGCGGCGTGCGCAACTATAACATCGCCGCCCAAAAACGGGGCGACGAGATTGTGTTTCTGCGCAAAATTATCCCCGGCGGCGCAGATAAGAGTTACGGCGTGGAGGTCGCAAAACTGGCCGGCCTGCCCGACGGGCTGATTTCCCGGGCCAAAGCGATTTTGGCAGACTTGGAGAAAGATGCCCAATTGAGCATGAAGCTCTAACCTCTCTCCCGCAAGAAGGCGCAGCTCAATAGAAACACACCGTTTTTTTCCAAAAAAGCTTTCTTCCGTCCAACCGGGTGAACGCTTTGCCCGACAGACAGAAAACCAAAAAGCTCGAGGTGAAACAAATGCGCAACCGTAGAGAACAAATGACAAAGCAGGAGCGAACCAGAGGGTGGATTTTCTTCGCTCTGTATATTCTTGTACTGCCGCTTTTGGTGGGCTTGGTGCGCTATGTCATGGAGAGCGTTTGGGCTTTTTCCCTGTCAGATGTGTCGGCAAACTTTATCTATAATGTGGCACTCACGGCCGCCATTTGCATTCTCTTTAGCAGCTATTTGTCCAATGCATGGAATATTTTGCGGGATTTTTTACCGGAGAATCTCATTGCGCTGGGCATCGGTTTTTTTGCCTTCTTGCTGCTGCGTCTTCTCGTCGGACTGTTCCCCCTGCCGCTGGTGGACACCATGCCTATGGCCTATGCCCAGGAATATTTGCGGGCGCCGAGGCTGACCATGCTGCTGTTCGTTTTCCTCATGCCCGTTGCGGAGGAATTGCTCTTTCGGGGGCTGCTGTTTGGCAGCATCAAGCAGTACTCCCGTCCCATCGCTTACGGCGCTACTATTTTGATTTTCTGCCTGTACTCGGTGTGGCCGCTTGCCGTCACCGCCGGTGATGCGCGCTATATCTGGAATGGGTTGGAGTATTTTCCCATGGCATTGGTGCTGTGCTGGTGTTACGACAAGGGTGGGTCGATTTTCTCCCCTATTGTGCTCCATTGGATGATTCATGCAATTATGCTTTTACAGGGTTTGAGTGCGCTGTAAAAGCTTTGGGTACTTTCCACTTTCACGTAGAAATGAGGCTTGTTTTATGTCTGTGATTGAAGTCCTGGACGCTCATCTGGCGGATTTGATTGCCGCAGGCGAGGTGGTTGAGCGACCCGCTTCGGTGGTGAAGGAGCTCATGGAAAACGCCATTGATGCGGGCGCACAAAAACTCTCCGTGTCCATCACCGGCGGCGGCATGGATGCCATTACCGTCACCGACGACGGCTGCGGCATGAGTGCGGAAGATGCGGTAACCGCCTTTCTGCGCCATGCGACATCTAAAATCCGCACCGAATATGACTTAGAGGCCATCGGCACCCTCGGCTTCCGAGGCGAGGCGCTGGCGGCTATTTCCGCTGTGTCCAAAATTGAGCTTGTGACCAAGCGACCGCAGGACGAGTTGGGCTGGGCGGTGTATTTAACCGGCGGCGAGGTGGTTGATTCCGGCGAAATCGGTGCGCCGAACGGCAGCACCTTGATTGTACGCAGTCTTTTTTACAACACGCCCGCCCGCCGCAAGTTTATGAAAAAAGACAGCTACGAGGGCGCCGCCTGCCTGCAAGCAGCCCAGCGTATTGCGCTAAGTCATCCCGAGGTGAGCGTAAAGTTTTTGCGAGAGGGCAAGGTCGAGCTGCTCACTCCAGGAGACGGAACGCTGAAAAACGCCGTGGTTGCCGTGCTGGGCAAGGACATTGCCCTCGGGCTTACGCCGGTGCAGCACAGCACGGAGGAAATTTCTATCACCGGCCTTGTGTCAAAGCCGGTGTGCTGTCGAGGCTCCCGCAGTCACCAGTTTCTGTTTCTCAACGGACGACATATTAAAAGCAAAGCCCTCACCGTCGCCGTGGAGAATGCCTATCAAAATCAAAAAATGGTGGGGAAATTTCCCGCCTATGTGCTGCATATCCAAACCAGAGCCAATGCGGTAGACTGTAACGTGCACCCCACCAAGGTGGAGGTGAAATTCGCCGATGAACGAGGCGTGTTCTCCGCCTTGTTCCACGCAGTGGAGAGCACCCTCAACGAGGGTCGCCTCCCCACGGGACAGGCTGTTCCTGTTGCCAAGCCGCAAGACATGGTGACTCCCAACCAACTGGGTTTTCAAACCATGAGTGCCCAGCAGTACCACACCTCGGCCATGGTGGCCGACCCGACAGCCGGCAAGGGCAGGCCTCTGCCTAACTTAAATCGGCCGGACAGGCTCACAGGCAGTCCGGCCGCCGCCCCTAAGTCTGTTCCCTCTGTGGCGCCGCCCTCCTCCGGTTTTCCAGCTTCAAGCGTTGACCGTGAGCGTCCGGCGAACTGCGCCGCTCCTGTAGCAACGCCTGCTGCTTCCAAGCAAAGCCAGCCCGCACCCAATCAAAACTTTGGCCGCTCCGGCGGTGACTTGCCTTTCTCCTCCCACGACGCTACGCCGCCAAAACGTGGGGTGATTCCCCCCGAGGCGGCGAGCGCTCCCTCTCTGCCAGAGCAGTCCCTTTGTCCTGCGGGTGCAACGGAATCTGATTTTCTGTTGCGTGGCGAGGTGTTTCACACCTACCTGATTGTAGAGCAGGGAGACGACATGATTCTCATCGACAAGCACGCTGCGCATGAGCGCATGAATTTCGACCGAATGAAAGCGGAGGGCTATCGCCCCATGGTGCAACAGCTGCTTGCGCCGGTGACAGTGCAGGCAGCTCCCGAGCAGGCGGCCATGCTGCTGGATTCGCTGCCGCTGCTGACCGAGTTCGGCTTCACTGTAGAAGACTTCGGCGCAGGGATGCTACGCATTATCGCTGCCCCCCACGACATTGATGCGGGAAATTTGAACGACACTCTGCTGGAGCTGGCGGATACCCTGCTTACCAGCGGCACTGCCGACCCTGCTGCCCAGCGGGATGAGGTGCTGCACACTATGGCTTGCAAGGCCGCCATCAAAGGCGGCTGGGACTCCAGCGAAGCGGAGCTTTTATCTGTTGCCCGGCAGGTGATGAGCGGTGCTGTGCGGTATTGCCCTCACGGGCGGCCCGTGTTCGTGCTCATGAGCAAAAAAGAGCTGGAGAAACGGTTTAAGCGGTTATGAAGCATTGCATTGTTATCACCGGCCCGACGGCCACAGGGAAAACCGCATTGGCAGTTGCACTTGCCAAAAGGCTGAACACGGAGGTCATCTCCGCCGACTCCATGCAGGTTTACACCGGCATGGATATTGGCACGGCTAAGCCCACTCTGGAGGAGCGGGAGGGCATTGTCCACCACCTGCTGGACGTGTGCCCGCCGGAGGATTCCTTTTCTGTCGCCCGCTATGTGACGCTGGCCACTCCCATTGTGGAGCGACTGCTGGCACAGGGGAAAACCCCTGTCATCGCCGGAGGTACCGGCCAGTATATTGATGCGCTGCTCAAGGGCGAGGACTTTTCTCCCCTTTCCGGCGCACTGCGTGTTGCCCTGCAAGAGCGGTTGAAGAGCGAGGGCATTGAACCTCTGCTGGCAGAATTGCAGCGCATTGACCCTGCGCGCGCCGCAATTTTAACCCCCAACGACCACAAGCGGATTTTGCGTGCGCTGGAAGTCTACCACGAGACCGGCGACACCATCACCAACCACGATGCCCGCAGCAAAGCCCGCCCGCCCAGATTTCCTGCCCACACTTTCGTGCTCCAGTATGCCGAACGGGCGAATTTGTACGAGCGCATCAACCGGCGGGTGGACGAAATGCTGCACATGGGACTGGTGGACGAGATTGAGCGTTTACTCGCACAGGGCATCCCGCCCGCTGCCACCGCCATGCAGGCCATCGGCTACAAGGAGCTCATCCCGCCCATTCTCGAGGGCGAGGGCATGGACGCAGCGGTGGAACTGCTCAAACAGCGCAGCCGCAATTACGCCAAGCGCCAGCTTACCTGGCACCGACGCAACACTGCCGCCACTCCTCTTGTGTGGCGTGAACAGCCCGACCTGCTCCGAGCCATAGAAAAAATCTGCGAGGTGATTCAATGAAAAGCTCTTCCAACGCCATTTCACGCATTGTTATGATTGTGCTTTTCATCGCTGTGCTGATTTATTTCGGCGTGGCAGTGTTGCAGTCTCTCGATGATCCTTTGCGCACACAGGCGGTTTATTCCAGCGTTTTGGAAGACCGGATAGAGGTCACTGGCTTTCTCGTGCGGGAAGAGCTTCCCCTCCGGCAGGAGGAGTACGGCGTGGTAGACGTGCTCCTCAGCGAGGGGGAGAAGGCCGCTGCAAACCAGACGATTGCCAATATATATCAAAGCGCTGACGGCCCCAGGCTCACCCGGCAGATTCAGCAATTGGAGCAAGAGCTTGAGCAACTGCGGGACACGCAAAGCCGCAGCATCGATACCAGCGATACCATCAAACTCAGCGACAGCATTCTCGCCAGCCTTGCCACGCTGCAAACCAGTGTTGCGCAAGGGAATTTGACAAATTTAGAGGGTCAGAGTTCCGCACTCAAGAGCCTGATTTTTAAGCAGAGTTACACTTACGAAGGCAACGATGCCACACTGGATGAAGCCATTGCCACTCTTGCAAGAGAGCTGGACAGTCTGCGGTCAACTTACGCCCGCAGCACCACGGTGATTCGCGCCAGCCAGCCGGGGATTTACTCCGGCCTCGTGGATGGTTATGAGACGCTGCTGCTTCCCAGCATGCTGCACACAATCCCCCCAAGTATGCTAGATAATCTGGTGCGCTATCCGCCCAATGTGAACGAAAATTCGATTGGCAAGCTCATCACTTCCTCCTCCTGGTATTTCTCCTTCCCTTGCACCGCAGAGGAGGCCGCCCGTTTCACACTTGGCACACGAGTCTCTGTTCGATTCACCCGGGATATTTCAGAGCAACTGGACATGCGGGTATTCTCTGTTGGCGAGGAAGAAAACGGTCGTATGGTCGTTACCCTTGTTTCCAATCGCTTTCTCTCTACCACTACTCTGTTGCGCCAGCAGACAGTGGATATCGTGTTTGGCTCTAGCGAGGGACTGCATATCCCCGCCTCTGCTTTGCGGGTAGACGATGCTGGTGTGCCGGGCATCTACACCGTAGTGGGCTTGCAGGCTGAATATAAGCCCGTGGACATTGTGGCGCAGGGAGACGGATTTTTCCTCGTGCTGCCTGGTAGCACCAACCGAACAGCGTTGCGACAAGGGGAGGAAGTCATCATCTCCGGCGTAGATTTGTTTGACGGAAAGGTGGTACGCTAAATGAGCTCTTTGGCCGAACGCTTTGCCGTTGTGCAAACCCAAATTGCCCAAGCGGCGCAGGAGGCCGGGCGAAACCCGGCGGAAATTACGCTGGTGGCCGCCACCAAAACCAGAACAGCGCAGGAAATTCAGGCTGCCATCGCCCTCGGCATCACAGTGTGCGGAGAAAATCGGGTGCAGGAGCTGTGCCAAAAGCTGGACGAATTTGCTTACGACAAGGCCAAGGTTCACTTCATCGGCCGTTTACAGACCAACAAGGTGAAGGATTTGGTGGGTCGGGTGGACTGCATTGAATCGGTGGATTCCCTGCGGTTGCTGGACGCCATTGCTGACCGAGCTGAAAAACTGGGCGCCGTGCAGGATGTGATGCTGCAGGTGAATTTAGCTGGTGAGTTGCAAAAAGGCGGCATTTCTCCTGCGGAACTGCCTGTTTTGGCTCGTGCGGTTGATGGTTGTCCCTCGGTGCGACTTGTCGGGCTGATGAACGTGGCACCTTTTCCACAATTTGCAGACTCAAATATGGAAAATTTTCAGAAAATGCGGCATTTTTTTGTTGACATAATTCCAAAAATAGTGAATAATAGGAATAGTATTTCCTGTTTGAGCATGGGGATGAGCGCTGATTTTTCCGACGCTATCCGTTGCGGCGCCACTCACATTCGGGTCGGCACAGCGCTTTTTGGTAATAGAAATTAATAATTATGAAATATAGGGGTTGTATTACATGAGTTTTTTTGATGAGGTCAAGAGATTGGCTCGTCCGTATGAGGACGAAATGGACGACGAGCTGGAGGATTTTGATTCTCTCTCCCGCACACGTGCGCAGCCTGCTGCTGCACGGCGTTCCGAGCCTGCCTTGAGCCGGAACAATGTGGTGAGCATCAACACCACCACACAAGTGCAAGTGGTCATTGTGAAGCCTGAGAAGTTTGAGCAAGCCGCAGAGGTTGCTGACCATCTGTGCGAGAAGCGCACCGTGCTGCTCAACCTGGAGCAAACGCACAAAGACGTGGCTCGCCGCCTGCTGGACTTTTTGGCCGGCGTGGCTTATGCCAACGACGGTAAAATCAAAAAAGTCGCCGTGGATACCTTTATCATCACGCCCTATAATGTAGACATTCTGGGCGATATCATCGACGAGCTGGAGAGCAATGGCGTGCATTTGTAATTTTCTCTGCCTATCTTGATGAGACAGTCTCTCTTCGCTTGATGAGGCGAAAAGCCCTGCGCCGTGCGCAGGAAAAATGGAGGTTTTGATATGCTGACACCGCAGGAAGTATCCGAACGCGCCTTTCCAAAAGCATCCTTTGGCGGGTATAACATGGCGTTGGTGGACGAATTTCTCGATCAGGTGACTGCGGATTACACCGCTCTGTTCAAGGAAAATGCAATTTTGAAGGGGAAAATGAAGGTTCTAGTGGACAAGGTTGAGGAATATCGAACCACTGAGGACGCCATGCGGCAAACCCTCCTCTCTGCCCAGCGGATGGCCGATAATATGGTCGCCGAAGCGGAGACCAAGCGTGTGTCGCTGCTACAGGAAGCAGAAGACGTTGCACGGGGCAAGCTGGAGCGGCTGCGGGAGGAATATGACCACGAGCAGTATCGCCTGGACATTGCCCGGCAGAATACAATCGCTTCCGTCGCCCGTATGCGGGAGCTTCTCCTTCAGCAGCTCTCTGGTCTGGAGGAGCTGGACACGCTCACTGCACCGGCTGCACCGCAAGATTTCATTGGCGACACTGTGCGGGAAATCGAATGGAACATGGCGCAGGCAAAAAAGGAAGAGGACGAGCCGACTGCAACGGAGCCTCTGGAGGAAACTTTGGTTTGCACCGAAGATTTTTCTGCCGCCTGCGCAGAAGCTTCCTCTGACGTTGTTGAAGAGGAGCCAGATTTGATTGAACCAGAGGCCGAAGCAGAAAATTATGATGACTCTGCCCCTACCCGAACGTTTTCCCCTGAAGAAACCGAAGCGCTTTTGAATCAGGTCCAGAAGGTGGAAGACGAAAAAAGCAGCGAGGGCGCAGCGATTCCGTCTGGCGTTACCGGCCGCATTGACTTCGATAACCTGGCTTTTGGCGAGAACTACAAGGACTAGAGCCTCTCGGCTTTGTAAAGCCCAACTGTAAAGGCTGCTGCCCAATGGGCAGCAACCTTTTTTCGCATTTCCTGCTTTTTTCGCTGCCAACTCTCTTCACCGTCTGTTGCACAAGGCATCCAGTGCACATTCTCTCGCAAAAAACAGCGCAACTGTAAGCCGCCAGACGAGGCGAAACAAAAAAGCGGACGGCTGTTGCCGTCCGCAGGGTTGTATTTTGTTTCCGTGTTGTTGCTTAGCTGCCGGAGCTGACATGAGGGGCAATCATCGCCGCCAGAGACTGAACGTTTCTGGTTTGAATCAGCACGGTGCCGCGGCCATTGAACTCGTTGACCACGCCCTCGCCGCTGGTGAAACCGAACATGCCGGAGGCAACCTTAATCTGATAGTTGAGGTTGGAGCTCCATGCCACCACGTGGGTGTTATCCACAGTAAAGGGTTTGCTGCCGTCCAGTTCAAACTCGACCAAATCGCCGTAAGCGTTAACCAGCATTTTTCCGCTGCCGCGTGTTTCCATAACAAACAGACCACCGGTGCCACCGAAGATGGCCTTGCCCACGCTCTGCCGCTGCATGGTATATTCCACCGTACCGTCGCAGGCGAGGAACGCACCGTCGTTGATGCGCCACTGCTGTGCGCCGATGTCCAGCTCACGCACTGCACCGGGGGTTCCGGGAGCGATGCCAATAAGCGCATTGTCTGTATTGCCGGTGACGGTGGTCATGAACATGCTCTCGCCGCTGACCATGGAACGACCCGCCGCTTTCAACAGGCCGCCGAGGCCGCCGGCGCCGTTGCTGTTCATCTTGCCTTCCAGCGTGATATCGCCATAATGATAAGCCATTGCGCCTCGCTCAATGCGAATCTGCTCACCCCGGCGGAGGGAGACCTCCAAAATAGGGAATGCATTACTCTCTGTCATCGTATACTTCATAAAAAAACCTCGTTTCTTAAAATTATTCTTTACTAGGGTATCATACACCAAATGAATTCATCTGAAAAGTAGTTTTGCAAAAATTATTTCGCAGTCCGAAATAATTTGGCCGCATTTTATAAAAGAACTCCCCTGCTTTTTGGGCAGGAGAGTTTTTTACTCATTACGCCATCATTTCTTCGAACTTCTCTGCTCCCATGGTCTCGTGCTCTATGAGATAGGCCGCTACCTGCTCGATTTTCTCCCGCCGCTCATTGAGAATTCGCTTGCAGGCCTCATAGGCCTCGTCCACAATCCGCTTAATCTCCCGATCGATAAGGGCGGCAGCTTCTTCCGAGTAGCTGCGCTGCTGCGCCATGCTGCGGCCAATGAAAATCTCGTGGCCGCTCTCGTCGAACACCAGATTGCCCACTTTGTCGCTCATGCCGTACCGGGTGACCATGGCACGAGCCATCGCCGTAACCGACCGCAGATCGCTGCCTGCGCCGCTGCTTACGTCTTCAAGGAACAATTCCTCTGCCACACGGCCGCCCAGAGCGGTGATAATTCGCTGATGCAGCTGGGTTTTCGTCTGATAGTTTTTATCCTCCTTGGGCTGGTAAATGGTCATGCCGCCTGCGCCGCCCCGGGGAATAATGGTAATGGTATGCACCGGATCATGCTGCTCCATGCCAAAGCTGACCACTGCGTGACCTGCCTCGTGATAGGCCACCAGACGCTTTTCCTTGTCGCTGATGACATAGCTCTTCTTCTCCGGCCCTGCCATAACTTTTAGCATGGCCTCCCGCAAATCTACATCCAAAATGAAGCGGCCATTGCGCCGAGCGGCCATCAGCGCACCCTCGTTGAGCAGATTTTCTAAATCTGCGCCGGTGAAGCCCACAGTAGAGTGGGCGATGTCCTTCAGGCTCACATCCTCGCCAATGGGCTTACCCTTGGCGTGAATTTTCAAAATCGCCTCCCGACCTTTTACGTCAGGTTGGCCGATGTAAATCTGTCGGTCAAAACGACCGGGGCGCAAGAGAGCAGGATCTAAAATATCCTTCCGGTTTGTGGCGGCAAGGACAATCACGCCCTCGTTGTTGCTAAAGCCGTCCATCTCCACGAGTAGCTGGTTGAGCGTTTGCTCCCGCTCGTCGTGACCGCCGCCCAGGCCGCTGCCTCGCTGACGACCCACGGCATCAATTTCGTCAATGAACACGATACTGGGACTGGCACTTTTCGCCTCGTTGAACAACTCACGCACCCGACTGGCGCCCACACCGACGTATTTTTCCACAAAGTCTGAACCGGAAATGTTGAGAAACTGAACGTCGGCCTCGCCTGCAACCGCACGGGCAAGCAGCGTTTTACCCGTGCCCGGCGGACCCTCCAGCAAAATCCCCTTTGGGATGCGGGCACCGAGGGCAATGTATTTCTCCGGATCACGAAGGAAATCTACAATTTCCTCTAGCTCGACTTTTTCCTCGTCTGCACCGGCCACGTCGTTGAATGTGACCTTCTTGCCCGTTTTTTCCTCTTCGTTATCCTTGTTCCGCTTCACGCCGCCATTGAGATCGTTTCCGCCCTGCATGCGACTGGAGCGTCCCATCATGAGGAACATGAACACAACAAACACACCCACCATAATCAGGCTTGGCAGCAGGGTTTCCAGCAAGGTGGGGCGAATGGACTCAGGATAGTCGTACCATTGAATGATGCCCCGCTGGTACTGGCTCACCACCAAGTCGTTAAAATCCCTGTAAAACAGGTCGAAATCATAGATTTCGTAGCGGAGGATGTTATCGGTTTCATACACCTCATTGAGCACCAGCAGCAACTCTGAACCGCTGAAGGAGACGCTGGTTACTTTTTCCTGTTCTAAAAAAGTGCGCACTTCGGAATAGATGGGCTTTTGACCCTCATCCATCTGCAACATCGTTTGAATTGTGAAAACAATCAGCGCCGCCAGCATGACGTAGAGCAGAATGTCACGATTGGAAAACTTCTTCAATGAGAATATACCTCCGGCTTCAAAATACCAATATAGGGCAGGTTGCGATAACGCTCGTCATAATCCAGGCCATACCCCACCACGAAAGCGTCCGGCACTTCAAAGCCTACGTAATCGGCGGTGATGTCGGCCGTACGGCGGGAGGGTTTATCCAGCAAAGTGCAAATTTTGATGGAGGCAGGTTCTCGTGCGGCGAGCATATTGGTCAAGTAGGACAGGGTGTTGCCTGTGTCCAGAATATCCTCCACGATTATGATATGCCTGCCCTCCACGCTGTCGGACAAATCTTTCAAAATCCGCACCTGTCCGCTGCTTGTGGTACCCGCTCCGTAGGAGGACACAGCGAGAAAATCCATGGTCAAAGGCAAATCAATCTTGCGCACCAGGTCGGCAGTGAAAATCGCCGAGCCCCGCAGCACGCTGACCACCACCAAATCCTTGCCCACATAGTCTTGATTGATTTTCTTTGCCAGCTCATCAATACGGCTTTGAATTTGCTCCTCGGAGAAAAATATCTCCAAAATATCCTGTTCCATCATAACTATTTGCTCCCTTATTTGTCATTGTTCTCTTCGATGAACGCCAGCCGCAGGCTGGGTTCTCCCGCCGCTGCGTGAAAGGCCAGTTCTGCTCCGAAACGCCCCACGGCGATGCACGTTCCCGCTCGGTCAAGCACCGGAATCTGCTCCCGCACATAGCGGGGCACCTTTTCATCGATAAACAGTTTTTTAATGCTTTTGCGCCCGCTGCCCTGTCGCAGGATAATGCTGTCCCCAATTTTGCGGCTGCGCACGGTCAAAGGCTGCTCTGCTGCTGCCAGCGTCAGGTAGCACACTCCGTCCTCTCGCTCTGGGGGACAGGTGATTTGCCGGCATTCTGCCCGCCAGCGATGATTGATTTTCGTCTCACCGGAAAGAGCCAGCGTCACCGGGCGAAAAGCGGGGAGCGTTTCTTCCCCGGTGGTGAAAAGTAAATCGTCATACACCCGCTGCACCAGCAATCCGCCGCCTAAATGCAGCACTGCCGACGGGTCGTTGCCTCTGGCCAACGCCAGAATATCCTCCAAACGGGCTGACGGCGGCGTTTCACCCATTTCCTCAAAGATGCGACGGGCGGATCTGGTAGCCACCGGCGCAGGCGTTGCCGCAAAAAGTGCAGCGCTGATGACGAAATTATCCGCCGCAGAGCGAGCCTTAGTGAACAGCTCGTAGCCTCTGGCGTTGAGATAATCGTTGTCACTGCGCAGCAACCGCTGGGCTTTTTCCAGCGTATTGGTCAGCTGTGGATTAAGCTCCTGCAACACCGGCATCACTTCGTGGCGCAGGCGGTTGCGCAAATAATTCAAATTTTGGTTGGAGGAGTCCTCCCGAAAAGGAACCCCGTGTTTCGCTCCATAGGCGGCAAGCTCGTCTCGGCTCACGTGCAGCAGGGGACGAACGATGGCGCCCCGTCGAGGCGGGATGCCCGCCAATCCTTGTAGGCCGGCACCTCGAATTAGATTGATTAGTAAGGTCTCCGCATTATCATCGGCGTGATGCGCCGTGACCAGACGGTCGGCGGCACATTCTGCCATGACTGTTTCAAAAAAGGCATACCGTAAGGTACGGGCCGCAGTCTCGATGCTCTCTCCGAAGGTTTCGGCCTGCTGCTTCACGTCGCCGCTGCCTACAGCAAGAGGGATACCCCGCTCTGCACAATGCGTGCGCACAAAAGCCTCGTCCCCATCTGATTCTTCACTGCGAAGCCGATGGTTAAAGTGGCACGCCGCCAGATGAAATTTTTGGGCTTTTTGCAGCTCCAAAAGCAAATGGAGCAGCACCATAGAGTCCCGCCCGCCTGACACGGCAACCAACACGGTTCCGTCGGCGGGAAGCATGTCATATTCAGCGGCAGCGGAGCTAATTTCTTTAAGCAAATCCATGTTTTACTCCTCGTAGCGCCGCTCCGGCGTGCGAAAGGTGGTGGTGCCCGCATGCCAGTAGAGCTCCAGCTCACCGGTTTCGCCGTGGCGGTTTTTGGCCACGATGCAGGTGACCTTGTGAGGCTCCTGCTCCGCATCTTCTTTATAAAGGAAGAGCACCGAGTCTGCATCCTGCTCAATAGAACCGGACTCACGCAAATCGGACAAAATAGGCTTTCGCGCCCGCTTGTCGTCTTTTGCCATCTGAGCTCGCGCCTCGCCAGCGCGAGAGAGCTGGGACAGGCAGAGCACCGGCACATTGAGCTCCTTGGCCATAACCTTGAGGGTACGGGAAATATCAGAAACCACCTGCTGGCGGTTCTCGCTGCTCTTTTTCGCCCCTGCCGACTGCATGAGCTGAAGGTAGTCAATGACGATGAGGCCGAGGTTTTCCACCCGACGGCACTTGGCGCTCATTTCCGCCACCGAAATGGACGGGTTGTCGTCTACTAAAATTTTAGTTTGCGCCAGCGTATCACCAGCCTTGCGGATTTTGTCCCACTCATCTACAGATAGACGGCCGGTGACCAGATTTTTGCTGTTAACCAAACTCTGGGAGGACAGCAGCCGGATGCCCAACTGCTCCCGACTCATTTCCAGCGAGAAAAACACCACAGGGCGACCGTATTTTTTCGCCACATGCATGAGAATATTCAATGCAAAAGAGGTTTTGCCCACCGCCGGACGAGCCGCCAGCAAAATCAGGTCAGACTTGTTCAGGCCGGAGAGCTTTTGGTCAAGCTCTGAAAAGCCGGTTTCCAAACCGGGCAGCGCACCGCCCAGCGCCTCCAGCTCGTCGAGCCGGTCGTACACGTCCAGCACCACGGAGGAAATGGGTGTCAGCTCGTCCTCCGAGCGGATTTGCCGCAGACCCATGATGCGCTTTTCTGCTGCCTCCAGCACAATGTTCGCCGTGTCCGTGCCGTCTGCCACCATTTGGCCGATGCCGCCCGCCGTTTCACCGATGCGGCGCAACAGAGCCTTGTCCTTGACAATGCGCACGTATTCCATCACGTTTGCCGTCGTGGGGGTTACGTCCATCAGCTGAGCCAGATAGGCTCTCGTGCTGCCCTGATCATAACGACCGCTGTGCAGCATGGCCTCCGCCACCAGCACCGGATCAATCCGGTGGCTCTGGGCCGCCATGTCGTAGATCGTCTCATAAACCTCGCGGTTTTGCCGCAGATAAAAATCCTCCGGCGACAGAGCGCCAATTACGTCGGCGGCGCAGTTGGAGTCTCGCAGAATCGCCCCCAGCACACTCTGTTCCGCTTCCACGCTTTGAGGCACCTGCCTGCTGAGCAGTTCATCCAAAAAAGCCGCCTCCTCTCCTGCTTGTTTTTTTATTCCTCAGCAACCACTACGTAGAGTGTACCGCTGATTTCATAGCCCAATTTCACCTTGATTTGATAGCTGCCAAAGCTTTTAATCGGCTCATCCTGCACGATTTTGTTCTTGGCGATTTCGATGTTATACTGTGCCTTGAGACCGTCAGAAATCTCCTGGCTGGTCACCGAACCGAAGAGCCGTCCCCCCTGTCCCGCCTTGGCGACCAGCTTAACCACAGAAGCTTCCAGCGTTTTGGCAATCTCCTGCGCCTGATGTTTTTCTTCTGCCTGCTGTGCCGCCTTGGCTGCTGTTTGACGCTTCATGGTGTTCATCGTATCTGCCGATGCGGCAACCGCCAACTTCTTGGGCAGCAGAAAATTGCGGGCGTATCCGTCGGATACCTCAACCATCTGACCCTTTTTTCCCTGACCCTTTACGTCGGCCTGTAAAATTACTTTCATTGCTGGTCACTCCTTTGTTTTCTCAATTCTAAACAGGCAGATGCCTGTGGAGATAGATTGGTTTCTGCGCCCTGCGCAGGGGGGATTTCACTCTGCTGGGCGAGGTTATCTTAAAAATATATGCTTTTCCGTTTTTGGCAAAACGTCATTCGCCTCAAGTGAAATGCAATAAGACTTTAATCAGTCCTCATCTTCGGAAAAATACCTCGCCAGCTGCGCCAGCAGCTCTTCCTCCACCTCGCCAAGGCTCTTGCCGGAAATCTGTGCGCCTGCCGCTGCGGCGTTGCCGCCACCGTGAAGCGGCTCCAAAATCGTCTGTACGTTGATATCGCTGCTGCTGCGGGCGGAAACAATCACCCGCCCGTCCTCGTCTGGAAAGAGCACAAAGGAAGCGTTCACGTCGGTGATATTAATCATTTCGTCTGCCGCCTGTGCCGCTGTCACACGGCCCACCGCCTGCTCCACCACTGCCACGGCCACGCCGTCGTGATACCGCCGGGCACCCTGAATGATGCTGTAACGAGCCACCATGCCGGCCAAATCGTTTTGGAAGAACTTACGCACCTCCGCCGCATCTGCCCCCGCCCGACGAAGATATGCCGCCGACTCAAACGTGCGGCTGCCGGTGCGCAGCGTAAAGTTTTTCGTATCCAGCACAATACCTGCCATCATGGCTTCCGCTTCGATGCGCAGCAACGCTGCCGGCTCGAGGAAGTACTGCATCAGGTCGCAAATCAGCTCGCAGGCGCTGGAAGCGTAAGGCTCGTGAAGATTCAGCGCCGCATTGGCAATGTAAGTCGCCGCCCGCTGATGATGGTCAATCACTGCCACACGGCGACCCGATTCCAACACAGCCAGACTCTGCACCTGCTCCGGACGGCTGGTGTCTACCACCACCACCAGAGAGCGGGAATCCAGAAGTTCCAGCGCCGTTTGCTCGGAAATAAACGCCTCTTCATAAGCCTCGTGCTGCTTGAGTCGCTCCATGAGCTGTCCCGCAGGGTGGTTGCTCTTTTCCTCGATGATATAGCAGGGTGCACCCCTGACACGCGCCATGGCGCAGATACCCACGCAGGCGCCCATCGCATCCAAATCCGGAAATTTATGACCCATCACGAACACGCAAGAGGCATCGCTCATTAGCTCGCCCAGAGCATTGGCCATGACCCGGCTTTTCACCTTGGTGCGTTTTTCCGTCTCCTTGGAGCGGCCGCCGAAAAATTCAAAATTGTTGCGACTTTTCACCACCGCCTGGTCGCCGCCCCGAGACAAAGCCATCTCCAGCGACAAGCTCGCATACTGATACAGTTCGGCAAAGCCGGGAGCGTCCCGCCCGATGCCGATGGAGAGCGTTGCGGCGATTCCCGCTGGACTCACCACTTCGCGGATGCTGTCCAGCACGGAAAATTTCTGCTCAATGAGAATATCCAGATACCGCTCCTCAAAAAAGAACTGGTAGTGATCCCGATCATAGCGGGTGAAAATGCCGCCGGTTTGCTCGGTCCATTCGTTGAGGCGAGCCTCAATCTCTGAAATCAAACTGCTGCGCACCGAGTCGGAGAGGTTTTTGAACATTTCTTCGTAGTTGTCAATGCACAAAATCGCAGACACAAGACGGGATCGGTGAAACTCGTCATCGATGGCCGCATAGTCGGTTACTTCCACCCAGTAGGTGGTGGCAATCATACTGCGGCGGCCCCGCTCCTCGCTTCGCACCAGATTGCCAAAGACCATAAAACGCTTGTCATGAAGCTCCACAAGCTCGGGGCAGCGGCTCTCCCCCTCCAGCAGCCAGTTGGTAGAAAAATCCGGCAGCACGCCGGAGAGTTTAACGTCAAACATATGCTCTCGCTCGTTGGCGATGGCAAGAAATTTATCGTTGCTCCAGACAATTTCATCCCGTTCCGGTCGAAAGATGACCATAGGCAGCGGTGCATTGAGCATGGTGTCCTTCGCCGCTTCGTCCACTTGCACGGTGAGCCTATCCACGTACTGCATCATGTCCTTTTGCCGCCGACTTTTGGTGACCAGATAGTGCAGCAAAAGCAAACCAATGACGGCCAGTTCAATGAGCCCGACCAGCAGATGAAAAAACAACGTGACTGCAGCGAACAAAAGCAGCACGCTAAAGAACAGCCGAATGTCCGGCTCGAAAAACCGTTGTAGTTTTTGGTTCATAGCTGTGCCCCTTTCTTTTCGCCGCTCTGGGCGAGGCTTATCTGCCCGCTCTCGGGTGTTTAGCCCTTTGACTGTCAGGCACGCACCCTCCGCAAACGGCAGATAAGTCCCTGCGTCTGCGCAAAATCACTTTGGCACTTCGTGCTGTCGCAATTTCGCTCCGCTCCGGGCAGGCTTATCTGCCTGCTCTCGGGTGTTTAGCCCTTCTATTTTATCAAAGATATTACTTTTTGTCTACTTGCACTTTGCTCACTTTTATTGTATACTACGTTAAAGTGTCGATTCGGCACCGTCAAAATCTGCAAGGAGGAAACCCTTATGACTATCTCCATCACAAAAACGGCCACACCCAAGGAAAAGCCGGTCGACAAAAACCTCCAGTTCGGCAAACTCTACACCGACCATATGTTTTTGATGAACTACACTGAAGGGAAAGGCTGGTATGACCCTCGCGTTGTCCCCTACGCACCTTTTTCGATTGACCCGGCCAGCATGGTTTTTCACTATGCGCAGGAGATTTTTGAGGGTTTGAAAGCCTATCGCACCCCTGACGGCTCCATCAACCTCTTCCGCCCCATGGATAACTTCCGCCGACTCAACTTCTCTGCCGAGCGCCTTTGCATCCCCCAGATGGACGAGGATGTGTTGCTCGCCGGTTTGAGAGCCTTGCTAAAAATCGATGCAGACTGGGTGCCTCATAGCGATGGATACAGCCTTTACATCCGCCCCTTCGTGTTCGCCAGCGAAGTCGGCGTGGGGGTGCACGCCAGCAAGGAATATATCTGTTGCATCATTTGCTCCCCTGTGGGGGCTTACTATCCCGAGGGGCTGGCTCCCACTAAGATTATGATTGAGGACGAAGACGTGCGCGCCGTTCGTGGCGGCACCGGCGAGGCCAAGTCCGGCGGCAACTACGCCGCCTCCCTTCGCGCCGGCGAGCGGGCGCAGGAAAAGGGATTTTCCCAAGTGCTCTGGCTCGACGGTGTGGAGCGCAAATACATCGAAGAAGTGGGCGCAATGAATGTGCTCTTTAAAATCAAGGGTGAAATCATCACTCCTGCCCTGTCCGGCTCCTTACTCAACGGCATCACCCGCCGCTCCTGCCTCCAGCTATTGCGAGACTGGGGCTACACGGTGACCGAGCGGCTCATCTCCGTGGACGAGCTGATGGCCGCTGCCGAGGACGGCACACTGGAGGAAGCCTTCGGCTCCGGCACGGCCGCCGTGGTTTGTCCGGTGGGTTTGATTTCCTATCAAGGCGTGAATTATCAGGTGCAGGACGGCAACACCGGCCCGCTCACCCAGCGACTTTACAATGCGCTCACCGGCATCCAGTGGGGCAAGGTGGATGACCCTCACGGCTGGACGATGAAAGCGATTGACGCATGAGTAAACTTCGTCGGCTTGCTCCAAGCCTCGGCCTGATCCCCGTCATTTTCTATATCTTTGGGCGTTCTTTTCCTCGGTTCGTCTGGAGAGCCGCCGCTCCGCTCTTTCTCGCCTTTGCGGGCATTGTCCTGATTATTTCAGGCATTCGGCAGCGCAACACGGTGACGGGCAACAGCTTCCTGCGCAGCAGCCTCGGCGTACTCCTGTTTGCCTTCGGATTTGTTCTGTTTGCAAGCTGGCGTCCTGAAATGGGATCGCCCATTTCCGTTTGAGGTCGCTCGTACGATTTATACCATATCGTCCATTTGTCACCCTTGCCCTGTTTATCTCGGCCATCAAAATTCCGCAGGAAAAAGTAAAAATACAAATATTGGCCGGTTGGAGTGCTCCAGCCGGCCAGCTTATTTTTTAATTTTTTGTGAAAACAGAAAAAAGGGCTTGATTTTTTCCAGAATCATGCTAAGATAAATATTGTTGTTAGCACTCTTTACGCACGAGTGCTAAAGCCTGAAAATATAAAATATACTCAAGGAGGTTATTGTTTATGAAACTCAAGCCCTTAGCTGACAAAGTTGTCCTCAAGTCCGTCGAGGTGGAGGAAAAGACCAAAGGTGGCCTGATTCTCACCACCGCTTCGCAGGAGGCTCCGTCTTTTGCAGAAGTCATCGCAGTAGGTCCCGGCGGCGTGGTTGACGGCAAGGATGTTGTCATGACCGTACAGGTCGGCGACAAAGTTGTCTGCAACAAGTACAGCATGTCCAGCGTCGTGAAAATCGACGACCAAGAGTACAGCATTGTGTCCATCAAGGATATCTATGCTGTTGTTGAAGACTAGAAGCGCCGAGCGTCCGAGCAGGAAGACTAAGACGGAACGCAGACGACGGAAAACAAGCCTGCCTGATGCGTGACCGCAACCCAAAAAACAAATATTGTAGGAGGTAATTCTCATGGCAAAGCAACTTATTTACGGCGAAGAAGCGCGCCGCGCACTGGAGCGCGGTGTGAACCAGCTGGCCGATACGGTTAAAATCACTCTGGGCCCCAAGGGTCGCAACGTGGTGCTCGACAAGAAATACGGTTCTCCCCTTATCACCAACGACGGCGTGACCATCGCCAAGGAAATCGAACTGCCTGACGCATTTGAGAACATGGGCGCACAAATCGTCAAGGAAGTTTCCACCAAGACCAACGACGTGGCCGGCGACGGCACCACCACCGCCACTGTGCTGGCGCAGGCTATCATTCGTGAGGGACTGAAGAATCTGGCCGCAGGCGCCAACCCCATGGTCATGAAGAAGGGCATCGCCAAGGCCTCTGCCGCAGCGGTTTCCGCTATTCAGGCCTCCTCTGCTCCCGTGAAGGATTCGAAGGATATTGCTCGGGTGGCTACGGTTTCCTCCGGCGACGAGACCATCGGCAACCTGATTTCCGAAGCCATGGAAAAAGTGACCAGCAACGGCGTCATTACCGTGGAAGAGTCCCGCACCGCCGAGACTTACAGCGAAGTCGTCGAGGGCATGCAGTTTGACCGTGGTTATGTGACTCCCTATATGGTCACCGACACAGAGAAAATGGAAGCTCTGTTGGACGATGCGCTCATCCTTATCACTGACAAGAAAATTTCCAGCATTCAGGATTTGATTCCCCTGCTCGAGCAGGTGGTGCAGACCGGTCGCAAGCTGCTGATTATCGCAGAGGACGTTGAGGGCGATGCGCTCTCCACCCTGATTGTCAACCGTCTGCGTGGCATCCTGACTGCTGTGTGCGTGAAGGCTCCCGGCTTCGGCGAGCGCCGCAAGGAAATGTTGCAAGACATCGCCATTCTCACCGGCGGCACTGTGATTACCTCCGAAGTCGGCCTTGAGTTGCGGGAAACCACCATTGACCAGCTGGGCACCGCCAAGCAGGTGAAGGTGCAGAAGGAAAACACTATCATCGTTGACGGCGCAGGCAGCAGCGAGGACATTGCCTCCCGCATCGAGATGATTAAGCGCCAGATGGAAGTTTCCACCAGCGACTACGACAAGGAAAAGCTGCAGGAGCGCCTGTCCAAGCTGGCTGGCGGCGTAGCCATCATCCGTGCCGGCGCCGCCACCGAGACCGAGATGAAGGAAAAGAAACTGCGCATCGAAGATGCCCTCAACGCCACTCGCGCCGCTGTTGAAGAAGGCATCGTCGCTGGCGGCGGCACCGCTTTCGTCAGTGCCATCGCCTCTGTGGAGGCTCTGGTTGCTACCCTCGAAGGTGACGAGAAGACTGGCGCCAAAATTGTGGCCGCCGCTCTGGCTGAGCCCATGCGCCAAATTGCCACCAACGCAGGCATCGACGGTTCTGTGGTGCTGGAGAAGGTAAAGAGCTCCGGCAAGGCCGGTTACGGCTTCGATGCTTACAACGAAACCTACTGCAACATGGTTGATGCAGGCATCGTTGACCCGACCAAGGTTGCCCGCTCTGCGTTGGAGAATGCCGCTTCTGTGGCAGCAACCCTTTTGACCACCGAGAGCCTAGTGGCAGACCTGCCCGCACCGCCCGCCCCCGCCATGGGTGCGCCGGATCCGGGAATGGGCATGTACTAAGG
>JGI994J12354_10001973_pt1 | contig 20565 bp, 20 predicted proteins | sample IntmicLarv3ML3BL_FD_12354 | JGI IMG/M metagenome (IMG submission 12354)
TATTGCACAAGCGTAACTGATAACTTCTTGGATGAGGTTTCAGCTTGTGGCGATATACCAAAACGAAGTGCAAATAAGCTAAATTGCACCCTACTAACTCATTTTGAAAGGAAGTTATTTAATAGCTGTATGCCTATATTACTTGATTTTTCGGGATGGTATTGCACGCCAAAAACATTCCCTTTTTGAATAGAAGAGCAGAAAGTGAAATCACCGTAAGTTGTAGTGCCTGACACTACGTCAAAATCCCTTGGTTTAACGTAATAAGAGTGCACAAAGTAAAAGTAACTCTCATTTGAAATACCCTCATAAAGCTCGGGTAAACGGACATCAACGGTATTCCAACCCATATGCGGAATTTTAACGTTTTTCACGTCAAATTTTAGCACCTCACCTGGAATAATAGACAGCCCGGTTGTATTGCCAAATTCTTCACTGCTGTCAAAGAGCAACTGAAATCCGAGGCAGATGCCTAAAAATGGTTTTCCACAAGAAATATGCTCTTTTATAGGGGCAATCATCCCCTTATCAGTCAGGTTTTGCATGGCTTTGGCAAATGCGCCAACACCGGGAAGTATGAGCTTGTCAACGCTTGTTATTTGTGAATAATCCGTGATTATCTGTATGTTGTGACTAATTTCAGATATGGCTTTTTCAACAGAACGCAAATTCCCCATTCCGTAGTCTATAATGCCGATAACCAAAATCAATTACCCTCCACATACGGCTCATCACTTCGTAAATGTACATTTGGACGCCATCTATCGTGAAACCAAAGCCATTGTGTAGGGTATTTTTTTATCATGTCGGATATAATATCTGCAAATTGCTGTGTTAATTTTTGTATGTCAGCATTATTATCACCTGTGGGTTCTGCTATAATGGGGTTAAAGATTACAAGGTCAAATGTGTCGTCAGGTTTTCTAACAGAAAACGTAGGTACAACAGCAGCCCCACTTTTAAGCGCAAGTACTGCAGGTCCTATGGCCATTCTCGCTTTACGTCCCAGAAAATCGATAACTATACCATACATATCGTGTTGGTCGGGTAATATGCCTATGCCGCGTCCCTGTCGCAAAGCACGCATAACAGGAAGTATGTTCTTGTTGGGATACATCTTGCGCAATGTCCTTTTTTCGCGCGTTTGATGCATAAAATCAGCTGTTTTTTTGAGCTCCGGGTCCCTTGCTATTGCGTCAACAATAAACCCTTCATAATTATATCTTGCACTCATCATTTCCCAATTCCCAAAGTGTGCGGTCAACAATATGACGCCTTTTCCTTTGTCATACGCTTGCCTTAATATCTCAAGACCATCTTCTGATAAATGAGTTCGCCGTAATAACTCTTCATCTTTCATCCTTGGAAGTCGTAAAAATTCTGTTGCAGATTTGCCAAAATTTTCAAGTGTTTCAAGCGCCATATGCTTAATCTCTTCATCGCTTTTTTCAGGATAAATGAGCTTGAGGTTTTTTATGGCAACAGGACCATATTTTTTATTTCTTTTATAAAATAAGCGCCCAACAGATATGCCAAACTTATTAGCTCTTTTCTCACCTAATAAGTTGACCATAAAGCTGGATAAACGTAGGAAATAGTATCCGGCGTAACGTTCAATTATCTTAAAAACAGTTACTTTTTTTGGTTTTGTTGTCTTAGGTGGTTGCAGACGTGTTGGCGTATTTTCCGGTAGTCCGGTTTTAATTTCTGTCATAAAATTCTCTTCCTGACACTATTTCCATGCGATACAAGTTCTTCATGTTCGGATAATCTTAAAATATCTTCACTGTTATTTTTAATCCAACTCTTGTCAGCTATAACTATTGAGCTCCTTTTTAGGAAATTCAGCACAGACAGTCCGCTTGAAAAGCGCGCTGATCTTGCGGTTGGAAGCACGTGATTTGGCCCCGCAAAGTAGTCACCAATAGCAACCGGCGAATATTTTCCGCACAAAATGCTCCCGGCGCTTTTTATCTTTGGTAATACCTCTTCATAGTTTGTAAGCGCAAGCTCCAAATGTTCAGCAGCCAAGATATTTGCCATCTCAATGCCTTCTTCAAGGTTTTTCGTGATAATAATGGCGCCTCTATCCTCTAAGGATTTTTGTAAATACTCTTTGCGTGGTGACGTTTCAAGCTCTTCCTCAATGGCTGTCATTACCGCTTTTGCGTAATTTTCGTCTGCTGTGATAAGTACACTTTGCGAGTCAGTCCCATGTTCGCTCTGGCTCAAAAAGTCGGTAGCTATCCACGAGGGGTCAACTGAACCGTCTGCCAAAACAACAACTTCGCTCGGTCCGTACATTCCGTCAACGCCCACCTCACCAAAGAGGGATTTTTTCGCGAGTGTACCAAAGATATTTGCCGGTCCGACAACAGTATCCACTTTGGGAAAAGTTTTTGTGCCAAACCCGAAAGCAGACATCGCGACTGCGCCGCCGAGCTTGTAGATTTCCGTTATCCCCACAACTTTAGCCGCTGCTAAAACTCCGGAAGGCATTGAGCCATCCTCGCGTGCCGGACCTGAAACGACAATATCCTTTACGCCGGCAACTTTTGCGGTTACTGTGCTCATCAAAAGAGACGAGGGGATAGATGCTTTGCGCGTCGGTACATAACACATAGCGCTCTCAAATGGGATATAGCGGTTTCCAAGCGTGAGTCCATCACCAAATTCTTCTAAAAAGTTTTGCGGCATCTGCTTTTCGTGGTATTTAGCGATATTTTCCGCAGCCCTTTCCATTGAACGTATAAGCTCTTTATCAGTAGATTTTACGGCCTCATCAATCTCTTGCTCGCTAACTTTAATGTTAGATATGTCCGCGGTTTCAAAGTCAAATTGCCGTGTATATTTTAAAATCGCCTCATCACCATATGTGCGAACGTCATTTACGATGCTGTCAACTAAATCCTGAATTTTCTTCGTATCTTCAGGTGTGGGCAGCAGCGCCAGATTTATCTCATTTAACGTAAAATCGTCTGTCTTATATACTTTTATCATCAACTGTTTTTGTTACACTTCCATAATGTCTGCCACTTTTTTAGCGTGCAGAGCATCAACATCTTTGATGTATTTGTCGGTCAATTTTTGCACCTTCTCTTGCGCGGTCTTTGATTCATCTTCAGAGAAGAGTTTGGCCTTTTCTTCTTTTTTGATATGCTCAATAGCGTCTCGGCGGATATTTCGTATAGCTATTTTGCCCTCTTCGCTCTTTTTATCGGCGAGTTTTGCATATTCTTTGCGCCTATCTTCAGTAAGCGCAGGGAGCGCCAGGCGGATAACCTGACCGTCATTTGAGGGGTTTAAGCTAAGATCCGAGTTTAGGATAGCTTTACCTATTTCATTTAACATTCCTTTGTCCCAAGGAGTGATCAAAATAGTGCGCGGCTCAGGGGCAGAAATGTTTGATACCTGGCTTATAGGTGTTGGTGTGCCATAGTAATCAACGCTAATGCCGTCAAGCATAGCAGGGTTTGCGCGCCCTGTGCGTATATGCGTAAATTCGTTCTCTGTTGCTGATACTGATTTTTGCATGTGTTCTTCGGTGTTTGCTAAAATTTCCGGGATAGCCATCGGTCTTCCTCCTAAAATATTGTTAAAGCGCGATGTTTATTTAATCGTACTTCCTATCTGTTCACCATTAATTGCGCGCAAAAGGTTGCCTGATTTGCGCATATCTAAAACGAGCAATGGGATTTTATTTTCCATACTGAGCGAAATAGCTGTTGCATCCATCACCTGCAGTCCCATGCTGAGAGCATCCATATATGATATTTCTGAAAGCAATTTAGCATCTGCAAACTCTTTGGGGTTTTTGTCGTAAACGCCGTCAACGTTAGTTGCTTTAATTATAGCTTGCGCGCCTATTTCGGCAGCACGTAAAGCTGCTGCTGTATCGGTCGTGAAGTACGGGTTACCAGTTCCTGCGGTAAAGATAACAATCCTGCCCTTTTCAAGGTGTCTGACCGCTCTTCGTCTGATGTACGGCTCTGCGACTTCTTTCATCTCTATTGCGGAAAGAACGCGTGTCTGTATGCCTATTTTTTCAAGCGCATCCTGCATAGCAAGGGCGTTCAAAACACTTGCCATCATACCCATATAGTCAGCAGTTGTGCGCTCTATAGCCCCACTTTTTGCTCCTGTTCGCGCCCTAAAGATGTTTCCACCGCCGATAACAAGTCCGATATTTACACCAAGGTCATGTATCTCTTTGAGCTCTTTTGCCATCTCAGCAACAATATCAGGGTCTATGCCGTACTTTTTTTCACCGGCCAAAGCTTCACCTGAGAGTTTTAGTAGTACTTTTTTATATATTGCCATTTTTTTCATTGCCTTTCAAAATTTATATATAATACTATAATATTATACATTAAATAGGGCTGAATTGTAAAGGGATATACGCTTAAAAAGCGGAAAAATATAGCGTATGTGCTGCTATTGTTACAATTTTTGTACAAAACTTGACAGATACGGCCAATTTGTATTATCATTTAGAGATGGAAATATCTATAGTTAGTATGTCTTATAGTGATATCAGCCGCATAATGGAGCTGGAGCGGAGTTGCTTTCCTGACCCGTGGAGTGCGGAAAACTATATAAGTGAGATGAATAACCCTTTTTCCGTTTACCTCGTTTATGCGATTGATGGTCTTGTTATCGCATTTTCCGGATTGTGGGTGGATGAAGATTGCCATTTGGTGACTATTTGCACTGATGAAAGATATAGAAGGCAAGGTATAGCAGAGCAGTTGATGCAAAAAAATATAGAAATCGCGATAGCTCGCGGCGGAAAGTCAATTTCATTAGAGGTACGGGAGAAGAATTTTGCTGCACGTAAATTATATGAAAAATTTGGATTTCAAGCAGTAGGTTTGCGCACAGCATATTATCAGGACAATGGTGATAATGCTGTGTTGTACGCGCTTGAGTTTTAAGAATAAAAAAACGGAACACTAAAAAGCGTTCCGCAGTTTTCAATTAAGGATGGAGCCTCCTGTCGGATTCGAACCGACGACCTGCTGATTACAAGTCAGCTGCTCTGGCCAGCTGAGCTAAAGAGGCTCGTTTTGCAAAAATATACGCTTAAAATTATAGCAAAATAAAAATGATTTGTCAAGAGGTTTTTTGGGGAAACACAAAAAAAAATATGAAATTGTAAAAAAAAGTGGGTTTGGCATAATATTTAATTTGACAATTACCGCAAAAATTTGTATTTTTATAGGCAACCTCTAAAAAAATGTATAGTAAATTCCACTCTTTTCCACTTGACTTTTGGCTTAAAATAATGTATAATTTTAGTATTTGAAGTAGTCGGCTAAAACATATCAAAAAAGTTGAATTGCTCGCTAAACAAGCGGCGAAATACAGTTAAAACCTCTTCTTTTTTAAAAAATACGAGTTTTTACGAGGTTTTCACGAGTAAAAGCGTGAAAATATTTCGTATTTTTACGATAAAATATAACCGTTTTATAGGTGACTTGCTAAGGTATTGCTTGATTTTGTTGCTAAATACGAGGTTTTAAATATACCATATTAAAAATATGAGAGGGAGACTAGATTATGATAAAGGGTATAGCGCACGTATGTTATACGGTAACTGATATTGAGAGGTCGATTCTGTTTTATACGGGAAAGTTGGGTTTTCGGCACGCGTTTGACTTTAGGAATGCTGAAGGCGTGCGTACAGGCGTTTATTTAAAAATAGGTGAGGGCAGGTCGTTTATTGAGCTTTTTCAAACAGAGGGTGAGAACGTTGAGCCGGCAAAAATAGGTTTTCAGCATTTGTGTTTAGAAACTGAGGATATTGAGGCTACAAAGACAGAATTGAATGTGCGCGGTGTTGAGACCACAGAGCCACTTTTTGCAGGGGACAATGCTTGGCAGATTTGGATTACCGACCCTGACGGTAACAGGATAGAAATCCATCAATATACGGCTACCAGTCTGCAATCCCCATTCATTTAGTTTTTTAGTTTTCGTCCATTTTGGGCGACGAACCGCAGCAAGCTGCTTTGAACGAGCCGTCGATATTCGGAGTGCCAAGCACACCTCATCTACTCTCATCCAATCGTCATCCCAAAATGGACGAAAACAAACTTGGGTTGTGATTGAGTTTTTTTAATTGAATAGTATGCCCTGCTTTTTAAAAAAATAGGGCATACTTTTATGTGTGTGGGAAATTTTGATTGGGGATAAATCGTTTTTGGGTAGTTCTCTAAAAAGATTGTTATATTGTGTGCCTCGCGCGACAAAAGCCAAAAAAGGAGAGTGATAAAGAAAGGAGCTAATGAGTAATGTTAAAAATATCGTGTATTATACACCATAATAAAAACAAGCGTTACAAATTTATCCCAACCCTTAAAAAACTTTTCAAATTTACGCTTACCTACCAATAAAACTATACATTTGATAATTTTAATCAAAACTTAAAGCATTTGGGGCGATTTTCGTCATTATTTTTAAAATCCGGTCAAGCCTTATAAACTCAACTAAACTTAAAATAATAAGGAAATCGCCCCAAATAACTTAAAAGTTTGGCTTCGTAAAATTTATAGTGAGTGGTATTTTTTGCTTATTTTTAACCCTTCCTCTATGAAATAACACTCTGTCTGATAATCCACCTTTGGAGATTCGGTGTGGTCTGAGTGCAAAATATAGCTGCCACCATTTTTAAGCACGTAATCCACCTTCTCAAGCTCTGTATCAATCTGTGCGCGGTCATTTGACTCTAAAGCGCGAGCGTCAATGCCGCCGTAAAAAGCGATTTGGTCGCCGAATTGGTCAAAGAGTTTCGGTAAATCCATACCTGCTTTTACTTCCATAGCTTGTAAGCAATCTATGCCGGACTCTATCATGCCGGGCAAAAGTGGCTCTACATAACCGCAGGAGTGCATGATAACCGGGCAATCCATTGAATGCGCGTACTCACAAACCATCTTGTGACCGGGCATCATGATTTCGCGGTACATAGAAGGCGACATAAACGGTCTAAACTTAAAGCCCATATCCTCATAAACGAAAAATCCGTCCGGCTTGCCACCCTTTGAAAAGAGCTCTTCAAGGTGCATAATAAGCATACGACCGTAGGTCATGACCATATCCTGTATCCATTCGGGGTCTAGCGCCATACCCATAAGCATATTTTCGTGTCCGGTTATGCCGTGCATCATCTCAAACTGCACAACTCCGGACCAGAAGAAATATCTGTCCTCATTTTTCGCTTTTTCACGCTGCAAAGAGTATGCCTCTACATTATAGCGACGTGGGTCATGACCCAAAAGAAGTGGCTTATATTCTTCCCAAGTAGCTCTGTCTTTTACGAGGAAATCAACATGTTCAGGCGTTGAGTCATGTAATTTATGTCGTCTGAGCTTTGCGCCGTTTCCGTCAAGTATAAGTATGGTTTCGTCAGTCTCTTCAACCACGACTTCCTTAAAGTCGAGGTTGGCTACAGAATTTAGCCATCCTGCGTCTCTTGCGTCAAAGTTAAAGTGATTTACGATGTCTTCATCTCTCTTGACGTGTCCTTCGTCAGCCCATCTGTTCCATGTGTCTCCCCACGGAGAGACTTTGTAAGTAATCCTGTCAACGGGCTTTCGCTCTAGTGTTGCTTTCATACGTTCATAACCGGTCATAGTCATTATTAAAATACCTCAAAAATATTTGTATAATTAGTATAAAGTATATTTCACTAATTGTCAAGAAAAAATCTTTGTTTCAAATAATATTTTTTGATAAAATTTAGAGATACCCTATAGTTTACAATATTTTTTGCTTATCTCCAAACCTCGCTCTATAAAGTAAAGAACAGTTTCATGTTCCACCTTTGGAGACTCCGAATGGTCTGAGTGTAAAATGTAACTGCCGCCATTTTTTAGTACATAGTCAATTTTTTCCATCTCTTTATCTATTTGCGCTCTGTCATTCGCCTCTAATACTCTGGCATCAATACCGCCGTGGAAAGCTATCCTATCGCCGAATTGGTCGAACAATTTTGGCAAATCCATGCCCGCTTTTACTTCCATAGACTGTAAGCAATTTATGCCCGCCTCTATTAATCCGTCAACTAGCGTTTCTACATATCCGCATGAGTGCATAACTACCGGACACCCTAATGAATGAGCGTAGTCGCAAACCATTTTGTGTCCTGGTTGCAAAAGTTCTTTGTACATGGCAGAAGACATAAATGGTTTAAACTTAAATCCCAAATCTTCATGCGCGAAAAACCCATCGGGCTTACCACCTTTAGAAAAAAGTTCTTCCATATGCATAATAAGCGATTCGCCAAGCGTTTTGACCATGTCTCTTATCCAATCGGGGTCGAGCGCCATACCCATAAGCAAATTTTCATGTCCGGTCATGCCGTGCATCATTTCAAATTGCGCTATACCAGCCCAAAAGACAAACCTATCTTCATTCTTTGCCTTTGTTCTTTTGTCTATGTAATCTTCTGAATTATAACGGCGTGTATCAAGTTTTTGGAAAAAAGGTTTATATTCCTCCCAACTTTTTCTGTCTTTTACCGTGAAATCAACATGCTCGGGAGTGGTGTCGTGCTGTTTGTGACGCCTTAATTTTGCACCGTTACCGTCCAATATAAGGATAGTTTCCTCTGTCTCTTCCAAAATAACATTTTCAAAATCAAGGTTTGCGACACCATCTATCCATCCGGTATCTCGCGCGTCAAAATTGAAGTGATCGGCTATATCCTCGCCGGGTTTCACATGCCCTTCTTTAGTCCATTTTTTCCAAGTATCACCCCAAGGAGATATACGATAACTTATTCTGTCTACGGGTTTTCTGTCCAGCGTTGCTCTTACTCGTTCGTAACCGGTCATACTCATTGTTAAATACCCCTAATCCATTTACTTTATTTCATTTAGTATATAGCATATTTGGTCACATGTCAAGGGATATTTACCATATAAGCCAATTAAACTGAAAAATATTTTGATTTTAATCTCCGTTACGCCCATAATCCCGGTAAAAAGAGATTGCTAAAACGTGTGAAATGTTATATAATATATAATAGGAGAATAATGTTAATTTCGCCCGGTATGCTCTTGCGCGAAAAAGGGATAAAAAGATGAATGTCCTGGTTGTATATAAGCCAAACACCTCTTGTTATGAGGAAATCGTGAATAAGATAACCGACTGCTTTTCAAAAGATAAGGTAAAAGCGGTCGAGATAAGCTCTGTTGCGGATGAAAAGAACAGCGCGGCGATTAAAACCGCTGATATATGTATAGCTATTGGTGGCGACGGCACGACACTCCGTGCCGTGCGCGAGGTCGCAAAGTACAATAAGCCGATTTTTTCGGTCAATGCCGGCAATTTAGGGTTTTTATCGGAAATTGCGCCTTTTGAGATAGACGTTGCGCTCGACAAAATAAAGAGCGGTGACTACTCAATACAAAACCGCATTATGTTAAAGGGACACATAAAGGGGAAGCCGGAAAATGAGATTTTGGCATTAAATGAGCTTTTGGTACACACAAAAAAGGTTGGGAGCATCTTGCGCACTAAGATAAACATTTCCGGCGTGTGCCTTGGAAAACTCTCAGCTGACGGCGTTATGGTCGCAACTCCGACCGGGTCAACCGCGTATTCACTCTCTGCCGGAGGTCCGCTTGTGCATCCAACGTCATCGGTTATCGGGCTTATTCCGGTCTGCCCGCACGCGCTCTCATTTCGTCCGCTTATAGCGCAAGACTACGAACGGATAGAGATTGAGTGTCTTGATGATGCCGAGCTTATAGCTGATTCAGCTGAGCATTGGGTAGTATCAAAGGGAGATAGCGTGATAATAGAGAAGGCAGATGTGGAAGCTAGTTTTATAGATTTGCACAGAACAACTTTTTACGACAAATTACGAGAAAAATTAAGATGGGGTGGCATAGACAGTTGATTATGAGAAGTGTTCACAGATTTTTTGCAGCAATATTACTATTTACGGCAACTATTTTTCCACTTTTTGGCTTTGAATATGAGGAGCGTTACGCTTCAGCATTGTCAGCAATAGCTCAGGAAGATTTCCGAAAGGCTATAAATATTTTAGATGGGCTTGATGACCCGAAAACAGCTGAGGCCATAGGAATAAGAGGAATTATCTCATATATGCTTGGAGATTTTGAGCAGGCATCAACCCAATTTTCCGCCGCACAAAACGTCTCCGATCTCTTTTTAGCAGGTGCAGTGTTGGCAGATTTGCAAAACGGCAATACTAAAAGTGCAGCGCAAAAAGCGGATTACTTAAATGACGACAACGCACAATTTGTAATACTGAAATTTATAACTTACTTGAACAATAACGATTGTCAAAAAGCAGCATCTATGAGAGAGATAGCGGAAGAGTTGAAGGTTGATACCCCAACTTATCTTTTAGCATCCTTCTTCTTTTTGCGCTCTATCGGCGAGGAATCAAAGGCAAAAGAGTATCTTGACAGATACTTTTTCAGCGACTATAAGGAGAGCAAGGTTTCCTTGCCCATAAACACTAAGTTATATAAAGGTGCAGAGTATAACGCTAATATTACTGATAAAGCACGAAACAGTGTCTTTATTGAGGTTGAAAAGCAGCAGTCAGGCGCGTATTGTTATACTGTAAAAAATATCCCATCAACAGCTTTGGCAGCGCAGTTTATAAATTTTAAGCAAGATATTGCAGCATCAACTATTTCTCCGTACAGGGTATACACAAACGAAATGTACCCTCGACTAAATGTTGTACTCTTTAATGCCGTAGGTGATACTGTCGCCATATCAAACGAAGTTGTGGTAAAAACAGGCTATTATGATAACTTATCTACGTTTGAAAATAGGGCGTTCTCTATTATTTTTCCGGAAAAAGTGCCAAAAGGGTGGCTTAAGGAACTTCTTGAAATAAAACTTGCTAATAACGATACCTTTGGTGCTATAAGCGCGCTTGAGGCGATAATTATCTCCGGAAATTTTGCAAGCACTAATATCACGCAGTTAAATCGTCTTTATGCTAAAGCAGGTATTTATCCGCCGCCGCTTGGCAGGGTTTTTACCGGTAATGCGAACAAAAAGCAGGTTTCGTTAACCTTTGATGATGGTCCAAACCCCATTTATACTCCGATAATTTTGGATACTTTGGACAAATATAACGCAAAAGCGACATTTTTTGTGGTCGGCAAGATGGCTGACCGCTACCCTGATCTTGTTCGCGAGATTTTAGCGCGCGGGCATGAAATAGCAAACCATAGCCAAACACATCCAAATATTACGAAATTGACCGATAATCAGGTGTTGAGCGAGCTTTTAGAGTGTCGTCTCGGCGTCAGAATGATGACCGGCAAAGAGATGACCTTCTTCCGTCCGCCGGGTGGGAATATAAATTATCCGCTGGAGCAGTCTATAAATAAGCTCGGGTTTACGATAGCTTATTGGAGTATAAACGCCGGTGAATATGTGAAAAATACGCCGGAAGATCAAGTGAGCAAGATGGCGGCTAGGGCAAAGAACGGCGCAGTTTTCTTAATGCACAACGGTCCGGTTGACGGCACTATGGCTATACTTGACCTACTACTCAGAACACTTTCTAAAAGCGGGTACAGCTTTGTCACGATGAGAGACTTATTATAATGTTGGAAGCAAAGAAGAGATACATAGTAACTGACGAAAATGATGAGATCTTGGCACGAAAGCCCGAATGGCTGAAGGTGAGACGCCCTATGGGCAAGGAGTATGAGGATGTACTATCGCTTGTAAAAGAGAAGAAACTTCATACTGTTTGTCAGAGCGCAAGGTGTCCAAATATCGGCGAATGTTGGGCAAATTCTACTGCTACATTTTTGATATTAGGTAATGAGTGTACACGCGGATGCGCTTTTTGTGCTATTACAGCCGGTGACCCAAAAGGCGTTGTTGATATGGGTGAGCCGGAGCGTGTGGCACAGGCTGTCAACTATCTGAAGTTGAAATTCGCGGTTATCACCTCAGTTACACGTGACGATTTAAAGGATGGCGGAGCAGAGATTTTTGCGCGTACCACAGTTGCTATAAAAGAACAGAATCCGGGGTGCGGTGTTGAGCTTTTAGTGCCGGATTTTTTAGGGGATAAGGATGCCATAGCCACAGTTGTTCACGCAAAGCCGGATGTCTTAAATCATAACATTGAGACAGTCCCCCGCCTTTATCCGTTGATTCGGCACGGCGCTGACTATGCCCGCTCACTTGAGCTGTTGAAGTATGCAAAGGAGCTGGACAGCTCAATTATCACAAAGTCGGGGATTATGGTCGGACTTGGTGAAGAAAAAGAGGAGATAGTGTGTACGCTCAGAGATTTGCGCGCACACAATGTTGAAACTTTAACTATAGGGCAATATTTGCGCCCCTCAAAAAATCATTATCCTGTAAAAAGATATTTGGAAGTGGATGAGTTTGAGGAGCTGGAAAGCTGCGCGAAAGACTTGGGCTTTACGCATGTTGAGTCGTCACCGCTCGTGCGCTCATCATATCATGCGGAAAGAGGGGTAGTTACGGAAAAATTATGCAAATAGCTATAGACGGACTACTTTTGACCGGGAAGTTTACCGGCGTTGAGAAAGTTGTTGTGGGGCAGATGCAAGCACTTTTGAGCCACAAATACGCGCGTGACATAGAGTTTGTCATAATAGTGCCGCAAGATACAGATATAGAGGGCATTTTAAACAGAAGCGACTTTAAGATATTACGAGCACCGTTTAATGGCGGACAGAAAGCGCGCAGGGTTATCTGGCAACAGTTTAAAATGGGAAAAGAGCTGAATGATATGGGGGTAGAGATACTTTACTCACCCGGGTACATATCCTGCTACTCATTTAAAGGTGTTAAAGTAACTTATATTCATGACACAATAGCACTTAAACATCCGCGACTTTGTACAACACATAATGCCTTTAATTATCGTTTATTGTTGCCGATTACAGCGATTATCTCCGATTTTATCGCAGTTCCTTCGGAATCAAGCAAAAGTGATGTTAAAAAGTATCTGCATGTGCGTCCCGATGTTGTAGGCGTAGTTCCTCTTGCTCCTGCAACCCCTGAGCTTAAATATAGGCCGCATCCGGAGAGCAGATACCTAATAGCGGTGAGCGCGATAGAGCCAAAGAAGAATTTTGCGAATTTAATACGGTGGTATAACCATTGGAGAGAAGAGGGGAATATTGACCATAAGCTCTATATAGTCGGAAATTTAGGATGGAAGTACGAGAGTGTAATAGCTGAATACAATAAGAGCAAGTACAGAAATGATATCTTTCTCTTGGGATATCAGACATCAATAGAGGTGGCAAAACTTGTAGCTGGGGCAGACTTGTTACTTATGCCCTCTCTTTATGAAGGGTTTGGCTTGCCGGTTTTAGAGGCAATGAAGGTAGGAACACCGGTTGTCAGCAGTGACAGAGGGTCTTTGCCCGAACTTGTTGAGGGAGCAGGAGTAGTATTGCCGCTTAAGGATAATGTTTGGCATACAGAAATACCGCGCCTTTTAAATGATAGGCGACGGCTAAAAGAGATGACGAGGAACGGCTATAAGCGTGTAGCTAATTATAGCTGGCAAAAAATAGCGGACGATTTGTATGAAATATTTGCCAAAAGCTATCAAAAAAAATGCAAGAAAAAGTGAGCTTTTTTTAGAGGAATAGACGGTAAAGTATAGAAAGGTATAGTATAACTATTAGGTTTGTTAAGGAAAGGGAGAGGTGAGAATATGAAATTATTTCAATTTTGGGGTTTATTGTTTAGTCTTTTAGTGTCTTTGGTCACAGGTACTATATGTTATATGTGGGCAAGGCATTTCATCTATTGGACTAATAGAAATTACCCCAGCGATACCCCAAATCATGGCCAGGAGACTTTAACCGTAATCGCCTTTGTTCTCCTTGGTGTGTTGCTCGGCTTTTTAGCGACATCTATAGCCTTTAACCAGATGATAAAATTCCGTTACCGTATGCAGCGCGTTTCTGCGGTGGATAAAATAGCGTGGCTCGTTGGCTTTTTCGTTGGTATTATTCCTTCTTCTGTAGTCGCTTATTTGGCTTTTACAGTTACTAATTCTTTCCCGAGAGTGCTTCAAGTTTCGCTCTGTATTTTGGTCTTTGTGCTCGTTATGTGGCTCTTTGTCTTTATCGCTATAAGTATGAAAGAAGAACTTAAAGTTATGTTCAGCGCAGGGCGCGGTGAAGATAATGCGCTATCTGCATCTATGCCAAAGATGAACGTAAATAAGATAATAGATACCAATGTCATAATTGACGGCCGTATTTATGATATACTCGCTACCGGCTTTTTAGAGGGCAAATTACTTGTGCCAAACTTTATTTTGGAGGAGTTACAGTACATTGCCGACTCAGCAGATCCGTTAAAGCGCGGTCGCGGTCGTCGCGGTCTTGATATTTTGTACAAAATACAAAAAGAGTACGGTGAGCAGATAGAGATTTTAGACAAGCTTAATGTGGTTTTTGCGCATAATGATGCGGTTGACACAAAGCTTGTAAAGATTGCTTGCTCTATACCTTCCACATGTCTACTGACAAATGACTTTAACTTAAATAAGGTTGCAAAATTAAACGGTGTTTTAGTTTTAAACATAAATGAACTCGCAAATGCTTTGAAACCGGTTATCTTGCCGGGTGAAGAGATTGATGTATTGCTCATAAAAGAGGGTAAAGAGTCAGATCAGGGACTTGGATACTTAGACGACGGCACTATGGTTGTCGTTGACCATGCGCAAGCTGATATTGGCAAAAAAGTTAAGGTAACAGTATCAAGCGTTTTGCAAACTGTTGCCGGTAAAATGATCTTTGCGGATCGTCATCCGCCGGAGGAGATACAACGTTTACATCAGGATTAATCACTGCGGCAGGACTTGGGAGTCGGCTCGGTTGCACATCCGGGGAGTCTAAGGCGTTTGCCAATGTTTGCGGCAAGCCCATTCTCTATTACGCACTTTTACCCTTTATGGAGTCTGTGGAAATTGATGAAATAATTGTGGTCACGGGCAAAAATGGCGTGGAAAACGTCATGGAAGTGATTAAATCTTTTTTTAGCGAATATGATAAAAGTGTAAAAATTGTCGTAGGTGGTGAGAGCCGTCAAGAGTCGGTATCGCGTGGACTGAATGAACTTTCGGCGTTGTCGGAAATAGTGTTGATTCATGACGCGGCAAGGATATTTTTAACAAAAGAGCATCTCCTGTTTTTGCTCGCACAAGTATCAAAAACTGATCAGGCGGTTATCCCTGCGCTCCTTATGACAGATACTGTCAAGCTGGTTGAGGGAGATTATATCAAGGGCACTTTAGAGCGTTCATCGCTTGTGCGCGTGCAAACTCCGCAATGCTTTACAACCTCCCTTATACTTGCGGCATATGAAAAACTGACGGAAGAAGAGCTGAAAAGTTGTACTGATGACAGCAGTATAGTTGAAAAGTACGGCTACAAAGTAAAGCATGTTTTGGGCGATGAAAATAATTTTAAGATTACTTACGCGCATGATTTAGAAAAAGCCGAAAAGATATTAGCGGGCGAAAAGGGAAGTATGAGAATCGGCAACGGCTATGATGTTCACCGCCTGGTGGAAGGCAGAGAGCTTATTTTGGGCGGCGTGAAGATAGATTTTGAACTTGGGCTTTTAGGACACAGCGATGCCGATGTCTTAACGCACGCTGTTATGGACGCCATCTTAGGTGCGGCCGCGTTAGGGGATATCGGTACACATTTTCCCGATATAAACGAAGAATATAAGGATTCGCGCAGCATTGACCTTTTGAAAGAGGTCAAGAAATTGATAGAAAATAATTACATAATTTTAAATATTGACGTAACTTTAGTAGCACAAATGCCAAAAATCGCGCCATATATTTCAAAAATGAGGTATAATATAAGTGACGCGTTAAATCTCGAAGTTGGCAAAGTATCTGTAAAAGCTACTACAACGGAAGGGCTTACTGATATCGGTCGCGGACTTGGCATGTCAGCGCTCGCTACGGTAGCGCTTGAAACAAAAGGAGTTTAGCTATGGAAATCACAATTGTATCAAAACAGTTAGAAGTTACCCCGTCTCTTCGTGAGTATGTAGAGAAGAAATTGCAGAAATTAAATCGTTTTTTCGACCACATTCAAGACATTAGGGTCACAGAGAGCATAGTAAAAGACCAACATATCATTGAAGTTACCATAAAAGCGGGGCACAGTTTGATTAGAGCTGAAGAGCGCACAAATGATATGTACACTTCAATAGATAAAGTCGTTGACAAGCTTGAAGTTCAGCTTAAAAAATATAAGGGCAGATTTATAACAAACAAGCGCGAAGCATTTAAGGGTGAAAAGCCGAGTGAAGCAATACTATTACAGGAGCTTGCTGAAGAAGAGCGCGCACTTCTTGATGATATTCCAAAAATTGTCCGCACAAAGAGTTTGAGCTTAAAGCCGATGGATGTTGAAGATGCTATCATTGAGATGGATCTTTTAGGGCACAATTTTTACATATTTAGAGACATAAATGAGAACGCTGTTTCGGTTATTTATAAGCGCCACGATGGAAATATCGGGCTTATAACCACAAGCGGTGAATAAGAGGTAAGACTAATGATAGCAATCCGTGAGTTTAACGGTTGGAACAAGAATATTTATATGACAAACGGCGTGATAGAACTTTACATTACGCTTGAAGTTGGTCCGCGCATCATCGGCTTTTCTTTTGTTGACGGCGAAAATATCTTCAAAGAGTTTTCCGAGCAGCAGGGGAAGAGCAACGAAGGAGAGTTTATGCTCCGTGGCGGACACCGCCTTTGGACAGCTCCTGAGGCAAAGCCGAGAACATATTATCCGGATAATGACCCTGTTATGTGGAAAGAATTATCTGAGTATTCTGTGCTTATTATGCCTATCGCGGAAGAGGAAAATGGCATCCAAAAGAGTATGGAGGTGACGATATCCGAGTCCGGAGATGCGGTAACCGTTACCCATTATATTTCCAATATAAGTCAGTGGGCTATAGAGCTTGCGCCGTGGGCAATAACTGTTATGCGCGAAAACGGTCGAGCTATTATTCCGCTACCCGAAAAGCGTCCGCATACCGATGTCTTGGTGCCGGAGTATCCTCTCGTTGCCTGGCCGTACACCAATTTGAATGATAAAAGATACGGTTTTGGTGAAAAATACATAACTTTTGCGCAAGATACAGCTATGCCGCCGACAAAAATCGGACTGGGACTCTCAAAGGGCTTTGCCGCTTACCAATACAAAAATGATGTTTTTGTAAAGTATTTTGATTACTATGAGGGCGAAGGTTACCCGGATATGGGGTGCAACTTTGAAACATTCTCAAATGAAGAGTTTTTGGAAGTGGAGTCTTTAGGGCCGCTTTCGCTCATAGAGCCGGGAGAGGTCATAGCTCACGTTGAAACTTGGCGTATGTTGCGCGTGGATAAAGAGCTTAAAAACGATGAGGATATCGACAAATTCCTCTTGCCTTTGATATAGCTTATGTATCCGATTATCGGTTTAGATATCAGTAAGAGCAAAATCGGTTTTGCGACTATTGACGGTGAAAATCTGCTTCCGCGTCCTCTTTTCACTATGGAACGGGGAACGCGGAAGCGTGATTTAGAAAAATGCGTTGAATATTTACAAAAATTTAACGCGAAAACCGTGGTTATCGGTTTGCCTTTAGAGCGTGATGGAACGCTTGGTGAGCGCGCTGTTTGGGTACGAAGGATAGCGCGTGACATTAAACATATGATAGCACCGGACGTCTATCTGGTGGATGAGCGATATACTACAGTTGAGGCAAAAGAGTATCTTCTTGACGGCGAAAGAAACGCGAATGTAGATGCTTTGGCTGCCGTAAATATCTTAAAGCGCTTTATTGAAAATAAACGAGAAGGAAATATTGAGGCCATTTGAGCAAATATAGGGTCAAAATTGTCATAATGATTTTAGCGTTCCTGCTGCTGCTTAGCGTGAGCGCACTCTCTTTTTACCTTGTTTCCATGAATCAACAACTAAATGTCGTGAGCGCAGGCGTTAGTTATACTATTAATTCCGGCGACACCTTAAACAGCGTTGCCTATGATTTAGCAAAAAAGGGGTATATTGAAAATGCTAAACTGCTCATTTTATACTCAAAGCTGACTAATACAGGTGATAAATTATTTGTTGGCACGTTTAAATTAACCCCTGATATTCGGGTTAAAGAACTTATTTCAGTATTCACTGCTGATGCGGTAAACCATTCAATAACCGTACCCGAAGGGCTTTGGCTGACTGAGATTGCCGAGCGACTCAATAAGATAGAAGACGGGCTTGGCGATTTATATTTGGTTGAGGTTACGAAAAATATTGCAAAATATCAAGAAATGTACCCGCAGCTCGGTATCCCTGACAGCTCAATGGAGGGGTATCTCTTTCCGGATACATATAATTTAATGCCAAACCCCACAGCTGAAAGTATCGTTGTTCTTCAACTGAACAGATTTGTAGGAACATGTTATAGTGAGTGGGATAAGAAGAAAAATGATAATGGATTGACCTTTTACGAAAACTTGGTGCTCGCGTCCCTAATAGAGGGTGAAGCAAAGGTAGACGAAGAAAGGGACGAGATTTCAAGCGTGTACATAAATCGTATAAATACTGCCGGGTGGCGTCTTGATTGTGATGCCACGCTCATATATGCTAAGGGAGAACGTGTAACGAGGGTGCTGAACGCGGATAAAAGTATAAATTCGCCGTACAACACATATAAGGTGAAGGGGTTGCCGCCAACGCCGATAAATAACCCGGGGTTAAAGTCCTTTACAGCAGCGCTTTATCCGGCAAATACAGATTACTATTTTTACTTTGCAAAGGGTGATGGTTCACATGTGTTCGCGCATACTTTGAGCGAACATAACGCAAACATCAAAAAATATCGCAATTAGAAGAATGATTTTTTTATAATTTGGAGAAAATATTAAATGTTAAAAGAGATGAAATATGGTGAGAAAATATGAACAAGGGTGAGAAAAAGGAAGTTAAGAATATTGATCCCGGCTTTGTTCCTCCTCCTGCCGGTGTAAGCTGCTTATTGCCAATATTGACTTTGTCTGCGCTCATAATTATAGTTTTAATTTGCGCACATATGTGGCAGAGAAACCTCATTGGGAGTACAACGGTTCCTGATGTTAAAGGTATGGAAGCGGAAAAAGCAGAGCAGATGATTCGCGATGCCAATTTAGTTCCGGTTATAGCTGATGGAGTGCATTTTAATGATGATATTGCTGATGGGTGCGTGATATCTACAGAGCCGGAAGGGAAAAGGACCGTAAAACAGGGACGCATTGTTCGCATTATGGTAAGTAAAGGCATTGGAAGTGCAAAAGTGCCGGAGATTAAAGGGCTGACATTGCGGCAAGCGAGCAAAAAAATAACCGATGCCGGTCTTTTGGTTGGCGAAATCATTAACGAACATAATGGTGAGTTTGATATTGACCATGTAATCTCTGTTGACCCCAAGCCGGGAACTCTGCTTGAGAAGAACACCAAGGTGGATATTATTCTTAGTATGGGTCCCAAAGATGGAGGCATGAGCAGTCTTAAACCAGATGAGGGGTTCGGGCTAAATAGTAGCGACAACCCACTGTCTAAAAAATCAAAAGAATATGGGGTGAATCTGACACTTCCGCATACCGTATCAATGAAGGCAGACAATTTAAAGATAGTGGTAACGGATGCAAACGGTGAGAGGGTAGAGTACGAAGGGTTCCATAACCCGGGTGAGAAAATTTCATATAATATAGGATACGCGGGGAAAGCAAGAGTTGTAGTCACTTTTGGAGAGACAAAGATATTGGATAAAGGGCTTTAATTAGTGTAAAATAGCTCATTTTTGTTCATTATATGAGAAAATTAAGGAAATTTGAGTGTTAATATGAAAAAAATATAGTTTTATGTATGTTTTTTTTTACATTTTGCTTGACAAATATATTGTAAATTGGTATTATTATATTAAGCGATATTATTATTTAGTTATATAACAAAGAATATTCCGGCTGTTATTGGCGAAATAATATGTTGCAAAAACAAATAAGGAGACTAAAAAAATGCGCAATTTTGCTATTTTAGTAGCGCTACTCACACTATTTGTATCAAGTGCGGCTTTTTCACAGGCATCTGTAGTTGTAAACAATGGTATGTACTACGATGTTCCTCAGAGTCACTGGGCATATGATTCAGTCATGTTCCTATCCGAAAGAGGTGTGTTAGAAGGCCAAAGTATTGGTACATTTAACGGTGGTGTTAGCGTAAGTCGTTATGAGCTTGCTATAGCTTTAGCTCGCATGTACAAAGAACTTCAGGCAGAAGTTATTGTAGGCGGACCTAGTTTAGAAGACCTTCGTCTTTTACTCTTAGAAGATCCAGCCCTTCAAGACATCTTAAGAGGTCCAGTTGGTCCAGTTGGTCCTGCTGGTACTCCGGGCGATGGAAGTACTGGTGTTGCTGGCCCTCCGGGTCCTCCGGGTCCTGCCGGTACTCCGGGTGTTGCTGGCCCTCCGGGCCCAGCCGGTGGTGTTGCTGGGCC
>JGI994J12354_10001974_pt1 | contig 20540 bp, 19 predicted proteins | sample IntmicLarv3ML3BL_FD_12354 | JGI IMG/M metagenome (IMG submission 12354)
AAAGGGCGATGCCGCCGAGATTTTCGGCGACCGACTCCCGCTGGAGGTGGCCGCAAAAACGATGGAGACCATCCCATATGAAATTTTGTGTGCGGTGTCACCGCGGGTAACACGGGTGTATAAGTAGATTTTCTGCCTGCCACGCTGTTATTGCGGAAACGCTCACCTCGTCATTGCGGGCTCAACCTGCACTGCCTTGTTCTATCTGTCATTCTGAGCGCAGCGTCCCCTGCATCATCTAAAAGTCTGCACAAAATATCATCACCCCTGTGGGCAATGTATAATCACCCCCGCATCGTGGCACAATCAGAGTACCGGAAAAAACCGGAATCATGACATGCGGAGGGAATTTTCGTGGAAGAGCAAATCCATCGCGGCGATATTTATTACGCAGACCTCAGTCCGGTCGTGGGCAGCGAGCAGGGCGGCATCCGCCCGGTTTTGATTGTGCAAAACGACATGGGAAACCGGCACAGCCCCACCGTGATTGCTGCGGCCATTACATCTCAAACCAGCAAGCACCGCCTGCCCACACACATTGACGTGCGGGCGCAGCTGTGCGGCCTGCCCCGGGACTCCATCGTCCTGCTCGAGCAAGTGCGCACGCTGGACAAGCGCCGCCTGCGGGAACACGTCGGCTCGGCAGACTCGCTGGTTATGCAGCGGGTGGACAGCGCCATCGCCGTCAGCCTCGGTCTGGACAGGCTGCCGCCCAGCTAAAAAACCGAAGCCGGAACGGCGCTCTGAAAAGGAGCCGCCCGGCGGACTACATATTAAAAGGAGCATATTATGAAACGTCGATTTACCCTTGCCACCGTCCTTGTGCTGGCGGTTTTGATTGGCCTCATCGCAGTCACCGCCACGCAGGGCGGCAGCGACGACCCGCTGGTGAGCCTCTCGTACTTAACCAATATTTTCAAGCCGCAGGTGATGGCCGAGCTCGACCAAAAGCTCACTGCCGCCGACCGGGCGGCGCTCGCCGAGATTGAAGCCAAACTCCAGGCAGCAGGCGGCGGCAGCGGTCAAACCGGCGGCACGGGGCAGACCGGCAGTGCGAGCGTGAGTGCGGCGGCCTACGTCGTGGTGGACGTAAAGCAGGGGCAGACCATGATCATGGACATCGGCTGCGAACTCATGCTGCGCATTGGCGGCGGTACGGTGAAGGCAAGCTCCGCTGTGGGTCTCATCAACATGACCGACGGCAACACTCTCGAGAACGGACAAGCCCTCGTCACCAATCACCTCTACCTCGTCACGCTCGACGGCCGCGGCTTCACGGCGAGCAGCGATGCCAAGCTCCTCGTGCGGGGCGGCTACACCATCTCTTGACAAGACTCGACTTTTAAGCTACAATAAACAAAACTCCGTGAGGGAGTAGTGCGCAAGCCGTTTCGCATCACACACGAAGCGTCTTGTGGCAAGTCAACATACTGGATTTTATCCTGGCTTGTCTTAAAGCGCGAGACTCACGTACCGCTTGCGATGCGATACGTGGGAACATGTCTTTTATCCTGTTGTCGCTCATAGAGTGGTAACGGGATTTTATTTTGGAGGGCAATAATCAATGAGCTTAATCGAACTGGTTCTCATGGCCATATCACTGGCCATGGACGCATTTGCCGTGTCCATCTGCAACGGCCTCGCCATGCGGCGAGTCACGGTGAAAAAAGCACTGACCTTTGGCATCTATTTCGGCGTATTTCAAGCGCTGATGCCGTTTTTCGGCTACACACTCGGCGTTCAATTCGCCGGACTGATTGAGGCATTTGACCACTGGATAGCCGTGGTTCTGCTGGCATTCATCGGCGGAAAAATGGTGCAGAGCAGTCTCGCCAAGGACGAGGGCGCACCTGCGGGCGAGCCGGAGCTCTCCCTGCGCACCATGCTCCCGCTTGCGATTGCCACCAGCATTGACGCACTGGCTATGGGCGTCACACTGGCGGTCATCGGCGCAGACATCGTCCCGGCGGTGAGCCTCATCGGCTTGATTACCCTGCTGCTATCCTCGGCGGGCGTGTACATCGGCCACCGCTTCGGTCTGCGCTTCAAGTCAAAAGCGGAGCTGCTCGGCGGCGTGACTCTCATCCTCATCGGCGTGAAAATTTTGTTGCAGCATTTGGGGATTCTTGGTTGACTTAGCATCTCGGATTTTATATAATTGTATTGTATAAGTTTTGCATCGTTTCTGCGCATGGCTCGTAGGGTACGCTGTCCTCAGCGCCCCGCCGGCTCTTTCTTCTTATGCAAAGCTTCCGCTGCCATAGTCCGTAGCCTCAAGCGAAGCTTGAAAAGCCAAAACAAAAAATAAAATACCGTCGAATGATAAATGCAGGAGAGAGCGACACACCGCCCGCCGCCGAAGGGGATTGCGCAAACAACTCTCAGGCAAAAGGACTGCATTTTGACGAGACTCTGGAAAGTCCCCGCACGGGGCGCCGAAGAAGCAAACCCAAGTGCCGCAATGGATTGGGCGAATCTTTCAGGTCAACATACAGAGGCGCACTGGGTTCAGTGCGCCTCTTTTTTCGTTTTTCAGAAGAAATAACAAACACCGAATTTCCCCCAAAAATCACACATGATGGAGGTACTTTATGGAATTGAAAACACCGCTCTACGACTGCCACGTCGCCCTCGGCGGGAAAATCGTCCCTTTTGCGGGCTATCTGCTGCCCGTGCAATATCAAGGCGTCATCGCCGAGCACATGGCCGTGCGGCAGGCCTGCGGCCTGTTCGATGTCTCCCACATGGGAGAGCTCGTCTACGAAGGGGCGGATGCACTCGCCAACGTCAACCACGTGCTCACCAACGACTTCACCAGCCTCGCCATCGGCCGCGTGCGGTACAGCCCCATGTGCAATGAAAACGGCGGCATGGTGGACGATTTGCTGGTCTACCGCACCGGCGAACAGCGCTATCTTGTCGTGGTCAACGCCTCCAACCGGGCGAAGGATTTCGCCTTCATGCAACGCCATCTCTTCGGCGACTGCACCCTCACCGATGAGTCCGACAGCATCGCACAGCTTGCCCTGCAAGGGCCGCAGGCGGAAGCAATCCTCAAAACCCTCACCGATGCGAGCCAAATCCCGCAAATCTACTACTCCTTCACCGATGAAGTCCCCGTGGCGGGCATCACCTGCCTCGTCTCCCGCACGGGCTACACAGGCGAGGACGGCTTCGAGCTCTACTGCGAGAGCGCTGATGCCTCCACCCTCTGGAACGCTCTGCTCACAGCAGGCGAGCCCTTCGGCCTCGTGCCCTGCGGTCTCGGCGCACGAGACACCCTGCGTCTCGAGGCGGCGATGCCGCTCTACGGTCACGAGATGGATGAGACCGTCTCCCCGCTGGAAACCGACCTCGGCTTCGCCGTGAAGATGGATAAGACCAACTTCGTCGGCAAGCACGCCCTGCTCGACCGCCAGCCCGCCGCCGTCGCCCGCGTCGGCCTCGCCGTCACGGGCAGAGGCATCGTGCGGGAGGACGCTCCGCTGTTCATCGACGGCAAGCAGGTGGGCAAAACCACCTCGGGCACGTACTGCCCCTTCCTCGGCAAGGCGGTCGCCATGGCGCTGGTGGAAAAGCCGCACGCCGCACCGGGCACGGCTATGACTGCTCAAGTACGCGGGCGGGACATCTCTGTGGAGGTCATCGCACTGCCCTTCTACAAGAAACCAAATTGAGTTAACATAATAAAGGAGAATGCATCATGAACACACCACAACATCTGCAATACGCCGCCTCCCACGAGTGGATTCTCATTGAAAATGGCAAGGCGAAAATCGGCCTCACCGACCATGCGCAGGATGCTCTGGGCGACATTGTTTTCATCAGCCTGCCCGAGATGGGCGACCGCCTCGCCGCCGGTGACACTGCCTGCGATGTCGAGAGCGTCAAGGCGGTTTCCGACGTGTACTGCCCCATCGGCGGTGTCGTCACGGCTGTGAACGAGAGCTTGGTGGATGCCCCGGAGAGCATCAACCAAGACCCCTACGGCGCTTGGATTTTCGAACTGGAGGACATCTCCGGCGAGAGCGAGCTGCTCGATGCTGCCGCCTACATCGCCTTCTGCGAGTGCGAAGCGTAGGGTTCAACCTGCGAAACAGAAAGGAGTGATTGCCATGTCCGGCTATGTTCCCGCCACCTCAGTCGAGCAGCAGGAAATGCTGCAAGCCGCCGGCTTCTCCGGCTTTGACGAGCTATTTTCCGTCATCCCCGCCCATCTGCAAGTGCCCTCGCTGAACCTGCCCGCAGGCAAAAGCGAGTGCGAGGTGCTGCGCCATATGGAGCAGCTCGCCGCCAAAAACAAGGTCTATCCGACGATATTTCGCGGCGCAGGCGCTTATCGCCACTACATTCCTGCCATCGTCCCCGCCGTGGCGAGCAAGGAGAGCTTCCTCACCGCCTACACGCCCTACCAGCCGGAAATCAGCCAGGGCATCCTGCAATCCATCTTCGAATACCAGAGCATGGTGTGCTCCCTGACCGGCATGGACGCCTCCAACGCCTCGGTCTACGACGGCGCAACCGCTGCGGCAGAAGGACTTGCCATGTGCTGCGGCCGCAAGCGCAGCACCTATCTCGTTGCCGAAACCGCCCATCCCATGGTCATCGAGACCATTCAAACTTACGCCTGGGCGGCGGACTGCCCCTGCAAAATCGTGCCCATGGAGCAGGGGCGCATCGCCCCGACTGCGCTGGCGAAGCTGCTCGACGAGGACGTGGCGGGCTTCTATCTGCAAAGCCCGAACTTCTTCGGTCTGTTCGAGGAAGCCGAACAGCTCGGCGCACTGGCGCACGGGGCGGGCGCAAAATTCGTCCTCGGCGTGAACCCCATCGCCGCCGCCATCATGAAAACCGCCCGTGATTTAGGCGCAGACATCGCCGTGGGCGAAGGTCAGCCGCTGGGCATGCCGCTCTCCTTCGGCGGCCCCTACCTCGGCTTCATGACCTGCACCGCCGCTATGCAACGCAGTCTGCCCGGCCGCATTGTCGGGCAAACCACCGATGCCGACGGCCGCCGCGCCTTCGTCCTCACCCTGCAAGCCCGCGAGCAACACATCCGGCGGGAGAAGGCGAGCAGCAACATCTGCTCCAATCAGGCCAACTGCGCCCTCACCGCCGCCGCCTATTTGAGCGCCATGGGGCCGACCGGACTTGCCCGGGCGGCAACCAACTCCATGTCAAACGCCCACTACCTTGCCGAAAAATTATGTCAACTTGCTGGTGTGGATTTGCTCTACGATGAAAGCTTCTTCCACGAGTTCGTCACCACCCTTCCCGTGTCATACGAGAGCCTTCAAAGTGCCCTCGACGAGGCGGGAATTCTGGGCGGCCTGCCGCTGAATGGCGGCCTGCTCTGGTGCTGTACAGAGCTCAACACCAAGGCCCAAATGGACGCACTGGTGAGCATTGTGCAGACCGTCATTGAGGGGAAAGGAGGTGACATTTCATGCCGAAATTGATTTTTGAGCGCAGCCGCCCGGGGCGCGGCACTCGCTATCTCCCCGCCTGTGAAGTACCTGTCGTCGAACTTCCAAAAACATTGCAACGCAATGACTTGCCGCTGCTTCCGCAGGTGAGCGAAGGCGAGCTTTCCCGCCACTACAACGCCCTCGAACAACAGGTGTTCGGTGTGGGGAAGGGCTTCTACCCCCTCGGCTCCTGTACCATGAAATATAACCCCGCCATCAATGAACGCACCGCCGCCCTGCCCGACTTCGCAGGGGTGCATCCGCTCCAAGATGTGAGCACTGTGCAAGGCTGTCTGGAGGCGCTCTGCGCACTCTCCGACCTGCTCGCCGAGGTCACCGGCATGGATGCCATGACCTTCCAACCCGCCGCCGGAGCGCACGGCGAACTGCTAGGAATTATGTTAATCAAAGCCTATCACGAGCGCCGCAACGACACCGCCCGTGACACCATCCTCGTCCCCGACACCGCCCACGGCACCAACCCCGCCACCGCCACCATGTGCGGCATGAAGGTGGCCGCCATCCCCTCCGACGAGAGGGGACAGGTGGACTTGGAGAAGCTGACAGCGGCCTGTGGCCCTCACGTTGCTGGAATTATGTTAACAAATCCGAATACAGTTGGAATTTTCGAAGAAAACGTCGATAAAATTACTCATTCAGTCCATGCATGTGGCGGATTGTGCTATTACGACGGCGCAAACCTCAATGCCATCATGGGCGTAGCCCGCCCGGGCGACATGGGCTTCGACGTGGTGCATCTCAACCTGCACAAGACTTTCTCCACGCCGCACGGCGGCGGTGGCCCCGGCTCGGGCGCCGTGGGCTGCAAGGCGTATCTGGCCGACCTCCTGCCGAACGACCAGCCCACGGGCGAGGCTACTTTCACCCTGTCGAAACCGCCCGCCTCCATCGGCCGGGTCAGGAGCTTTTACGGCAACTTCGCCGTGAACCTCAAAGCGCTGACATATCTACAAACGCTTGGTGCAGAAGGTGTGCGGGAGGCTGCGCAGAACGCAGTCCTCAACGCAAACTACCTCAAAAACCGCCTGCGTGACGGCGGCTTCACCGTGGCCTTCGACGGCACTTGCATGCACGAATTCGTCCTCACGCTCGCCCCGCAAAAGAGGGCGCATGGCGTGGCCGCCATGGACATCGCCAAGGCGCTGCTCGACTGCGGCATGCACCCGCCCACCATGTATTTCCCCCTGCTCGTGGAGGAGGCGCTCATGCTCGAACCCACCGAAACCGAGAGCAGGGAGAGTCTCGACGAGGCAGCAGAAGTTTACATAAAATTACTGGAGCTGGCGGCGACTGCCCCGGATGCGCTCCACGCCGCCCCGCTCAACTGCCCCATCGGCCGCCCCAACGAGGTGCAGGCCGCCCGCACACCGATTTTGCGTTACACGGAGGATGCCTCATGTTCGACTTAATCGTGCTCGGCGCAGGCCCCGGCGGCTACGAAGCGGCGCTTTACGCTGCCGAGCTCGGCAAATCCGTCGCTCTCGTCGAGGAACGCCAGCTGGGCGGCACCTGCCTCAACCGGGGCTGTATCCCCACGAAGGCCTACCTCCACGCCGCCTGCGCTACTGACCGCACCGCCATGCTCGCCCACAAAGAAGCGGCGATTTCCGCTCTCCACAAGGGGGTGGAAACCCAGCTAAAAAAAGCGAAGGTCACCCTCCTCGAAGGCCGTGGAATCCTTGTGGCACAGGGGATTGTGGAGATAAGCGGCGAGCGTTTCGAAGCAGAGCATGTGCTTCTGGCCGTCGGCTCTGCCCCTGCAATTGCGCCCATCGAGGGCGCAGCAACCGCCCTCACCAGCGACGACTTACTCAGCGGCGAACTGCCTGTTTTTCACCGCTTGACCATCATCGGCGGTGGCGTCATCGGCGTAGAATTCGCCACAATTTACGCCAATCTCGGCACACAGGTGACGATTTTGGAGTACGAACCCCGCATCCTGCCCCAGATGGACAAGGAGATCGCCCAAAGCGTCACTATGGCGCTGAAAAAGCAGGGCATTAGGATCATCACCGGCGCAGCGGTCACAGAGATTGCGTCGAACAAAACCGTCACTTACGTCGCAAAAGACCAGACCGCCACTCTCCCCGCCGACGGCGTTTTGTTGGCCACAGGCCGCCGTGCGAGCACGGCGAATCTGAGCGTCCCCGACCTGCGCATGGAGCGGGGCTTCATCCCCACAAACGACCGCTTTGAGACCTGTGTGCCCAAGGTTTACGCCATCGGCGACTGCCGCCTCGGTGCCATCCAGCTGGCGCATAATGCGACCGCCGAGGGCTGCAATGCGGTGGCGCACATGTGCGCCGCACCGCCGCCCTACGACCTGCGCTTGATTCCCGCCTGCGTCTACACCTCGCCGGAGGTGGCGACCGTGGGCGCAGTCGCCGGCGAGCCCGGTACGTACAGCGGTAAGACCCTCACGGCGGCCTCCGGCAAGGGCATGGCCGTGGCGGCAGAGCGCGGTTATATTCGTTTGGTTTTTGAGCAGGAAACCGACAAACTCCTTGGCGCACAGGCGGTCTGCGACCGTGCCACCGACATGATTGGCCTGCTTGCCGCCCTCATCCAAGGCGGCGTGACCCGCCAGACCATCACCCGCACAGTGTTCCCCCACCCGACCTTCGGCGAGTGTATCCATGCGGCGGCCGCAGAGGCAAAATGAGCTTTATTTTATGAGGTGTGCGCCCGCAAGGGCGCACATTTTTTACCGTTCACCCCGCTTTCTCTCTTCCCTGTCGTTGCGGACTCGCCCCTCAAACTCTATTTTTTCTATCTGTCATTCTGAGCATAGCGAAGAATCTTACTTCCTCTATACTCTTTTCGTGTTTCGCCCGAGGCGAGTAACTTTTTGTCAATTACGACAAAAAGTTACCAAAAAGCGCTCTTTTCCATCAGCTGAAAGTTGCAATTTCGAGCGTTCTTAGCGTGGGAACGCCCTTGGTGCAACAAAGCCGATGGGGCAACGCTTGCCAAAAGTAGAACGTCGCATAGAAACACAAGATACTGCGGACGATAGTGGTGCAAGCTTTGCATGTATTGCGCATTTATTGCCAGGCTGTGCCATCTTGCAACGGAAAGGCTCGCCTGTGTGTAAAACACAGGGAACGACCCCAGTGTCGTTCCGAATTCCTCAAATTCTCACCGCAAAAGCACACAGTGCGCCCAAACAGTGCTTGCAAACACAAAGCTTGCACCTAATCATCCCTGCACTTTGCTGTAAGATGATACGCACCATCAATTCCACTACACGCCAAACCCCCGCCCGCCGAATCTGCCGCATGAGGGCGCTCCTGCGGGAAGAGCGCACGAAATCTGGAAAAATTCGGTGGAAAGAAGCTTTTTTGGTTCGTTTTTTTGAACACAAAAAATGAACTCGCCTCAAGCGAAACACGAAAAAAGGGTAAAAAGGAAACACCCCTTGCGGCTCAAGCGTGCTAAAAAAAAGAAAAAATTCAGGAAAATCAGCAGATAGAAGAAGCAGCAATTCAAAAGCCTTCGTGAAAACAACTCCCCTCAAGCAAAATTTGACAAAACGCTAAACAAAAAGCGAAATATCCCTGCGTCGTGCGCAGAAAAACAAAAGAGGAGCAGCCCACAAGGCTGCTCCTCTTACAATCAATAAGCTCAAATCCGTCGACACTCCAAATAAAACCGCTTGTCATCCCCATGCCCCATGGAAAACGACTTACGTGGCAGCACCCCGTGCGCAACCACCGTGCCAAACAGCTCTCCCTTGGGAATCACCCGGCACAAAAAACTCACCGCATCCGCCGCTTCGCCGAGCTTTTCCGCCGTCTCGTCCCCGTGGATGTAGTCAATTTCGCCGCCGTTTTTTGCGGTATACTCGTCCAAAAAGTGCTGAAGCTCGGGCAGCGCAGGCTGCTTTCCGCCAAATTCAGCCTCATAAGCCGCCAAAAGCTGCGCCTTATCCACACCGAACACCACCCGGTGAATCGGCTCAAACGCCAAGCTCTCGTCGTAGAGATTCACCAGCTCGCACATGGCAAAGCCTGCGGCCGGATTGTCCGGCTGCTCTGCGAAGAGGCTTTTCGCCGTGGCAAGCGAGTGGTTGCCGTCACCCACGGCGAACAGCAGCGGCGACTGCGCCTGCAAAACCCGCAGCGCCCCGGCCACCTGCGCCAACTGCGCCTCGCCCAGCAGCCAGCCCCGCACATGCCCGCCGCCCAGCATCAGCGCCACGTCGTAGAGCTTTTCCATCTGCCCCACCTGCGCCGCCAGCGGCTCAATCACGCTGCGCTCGACGTCGTCGCACAGCAGCATCACGTGGCTGCTCTCCAACGCCGCACCCCGCCGCACTGCCGCACGCGGTGGAATACGGGACGGCACGGTTTCCTCTGTGGCTTGAATCGGCGCAGCGCTGCCGGGCATGAACTCATAACAGTCCAAATCCACCACGCCCACCAGCCCCCGCCGCAGATTCCCCACAGAATCCGTGCGCTCCACGTAGAGCATGGCATTGGGGTAGCTCCGGAAAACCTCCGCCGCCAAATACTGCTCCATCGCAGCGTGAATCCCTGTGATAGCAGCGCTTACATCGCCGTTGAGGTACGCCTCCGGCAGAATCATCCGCAGCGCACTGGGCGCATCACCCACAAGGGCATCGGCCTTGCGCCAGTAGTCCGGCTCCGCCGTGTGCTGGTCGCAGGCAATCACGGGGAAGTAGGGCAGATGCTCCGCTTTGGGCAGCAGCAGATCGGCGGGAAGAAACGGTAGACTTTGAAACATGATTTCATCTCCTTTGTTTTTCGCCTTGCCGGGCGAGGTTACGTTTGCCAAAAGTGGAAGTAGTATATAGAAATGCCGCACACCTTCGTCATTGCGGGCTTGACCCGCAAGCTCAGAATGACAATGCTTCGTATTCCCGCTGCAAGCGGGCACAGCCCGACAGAAAAACTTCACGCATGCAAAGCCTCCCCACCATCTGGCGAAAAGCGGGCATGGCCTTCACCATGCCCGCCAAAAGAACCTTACAAATGACTGATAAACCGATCCATCCGCTCAATCGCAGTGGCGATATTTTGCATACTGGAGGCATAACAGCAGCGCACAAAGCCCTCGCCCCCCGGGCCAAAGGCGCTGCCCGCAATCACCGCAACCTTCTCCGCCCGTAGGAACCGCTCGCAGAATTCCTCGCTGCTCAGCCCCGTAGAGCGAATGTCGGGGAAAACGTAGAACGCACCCTTCGGCTCGAAGCAGGAAAGCCCGATATCCCGCAGCCCCTTCACCAAAAAGCGGCGGCGCGCATCATACTCCTCCCGCATGGCTTCAATGTCCTGGTCGCCGTTGCGCGAGGCCTCGATGGCGGCGTACTGGCTCATCGTCGGCGCACTCATGATGCCGTACTGATGCAGCTTCGTCGCCTGCTCCACAAGGGGTGCCGGCCCGCAGAGGTAGCCCAGCCGCCAGCCGGTCATGGCGTAGCTCTTCGAGAAGCCGGAGCAGTAAACCGTCCGCTCATACATGTCCGGCAGCGTGGCGATGGACACATGCCGCTGGCCATAGGTCAGCTCGGCGTAAATCTCGTCGGAGACCACCAGAATGTCCGTGCCCCGCAGCACTTCGGCGATGGCTTCCAAATCCGCCTGCTCCATGATGGCACCGGTGGGATTGTTGGGAAAGGGCAGCACGAGCAGCTTCGTTTTCGGCGTAATCGCCGCCTTGAGCTCCTCCGCCGTCAAGCGAAACTCGTTCTCCGCCTTGGTTTCCACATACACCGGCACAGCGCCGCACATGGCGCACAGCGGGCCGTAGCACACGAAGGAGGGCACTGGAATAATCGCCTCGTCGCCCGGGTTGAGTAAAATGCGAAACGCCACGTCAATGGCCTCGCTGCCGCCGACGGTGGTGAGAATCTGGTCTTTATAGCTGTAATTGAGGTTCATGCGCCGCTGCAAATAGGAGGAAATCTCCCGCCGCAGCTCGGCCATGCCCGCATTGGAGGTATAGGCGGTTTTGCCTTTTTCGAGGGAGTAGATGCCCGCATCGCGGATGTGCCACGGCGTGACAAAGTCCGGCTCGCCGATGCCGAGGGAGATGGCGTCGGTCATCTCCTCTAAAATATCGAAAAATTTCCGAATACCCGAGGGTTGCACGGACTGAATGCTTTTCGAGAGGAAAGAATCATAATTCATGCGAAAATCCACTCCCTCTCGCCGGGCTCTTGATTCTTGAAAATCAAGTGTTTCTCCTTGTACTTTTTCAAGATGAAATGCGTGGCGGTGGCATTCACGTTCTCCAGTGTTGAGAGGCGTTCGCTCACAAACTGGGCGACCTCCTTGAGCGTCCGGCCGGAGATAATCACGGTCAGATCGAACGACCCGCTCATGAGATACACGCTCTCCACCTCGTCGTACTGATAGATGCGCTCGGCGATGCGGTCAAACCCGTCGCCTCGCTGGGGTGCCACCTTCACCTCGATGAGGGCGGTCACGCCCTCCCGGCTGGTGCTGCCCCAGTCCACAATGGCCTTGTAACCGAGGATAACCCGGTTTTGCTCCAAGAGAGCAACGGCTGCTCGAACCTCCTCCACAGTCATTTCCGTGATGGCGGCAAGCTGCTCATGGGATAGGGTGCAGTCGTTTTCCAGAGCCTTCAAAAGCTTATTGGTCATAGGTTATTCCTCCTTACAAATTTCTGTATCCGTTTGTAGATACAGTTAAAAAGCATTATACCCATCTCGCTGCGATTCGTCAATGAAAATCTGAAAAAACCTCCATTTTCGGGAAAATCCGACCGTCTTTGCCGCTGACCTTTCGATGCTTGAAAATGCTGCAAAATTTGATAAATTTCTGCGACAAATAAAGGTATAATGCGTGTATTGTGTTCCGATTTACGGCAGAGGAGTTGAGCTGGTTTTGTCATACGAAAAACTCATTGCGCACATTGTCGAGGCAGAACAGCGGGCGCAGACCATGCTACAGGCCGAGGAGCGGCGCTTGGCAGACCTCCCGCAGACCCTCGAGACAGAGCGCCGCCTGCTGCTGGACACCTACCTCGCTCGCGCACAGCGCCGCATCGAGGCGGCCGAGCAGAGCGAGCGCCTTGCCGCCGATGAGGAAATTGCCCGCCTCAAGCTTCGTCTCGCCGCCGACCTTGCCGCCACGGAGCAGCATTTTTTCGAGCAGCAGGAGACCCACCGCCGCCGCATCCTCGCACAGATTCTGGGAGCAGACGCATGAGCGCCGCCCTCTGCGCCAAGGTGCGCAGCCGCTACGGCAGGCAACTCAGCGCAGCGGAGCTCTCCGCTCTGAGTGCCCTTTGCGGCAGCGACGAGGCGCAGGCCTTCCTGCAAGCCCACAGCCCGCAGGATGCCCACCTCGCTGCCGCCGATAGCGCCCATCGCCGCCGCCTGTGCGACGAAGCGCTTGCGGACGAATTCCGCTCGCTGGCGTATTTTGTCTCGCCGCAGGACAAGCCATTTTGGCAGTTCTTCCCCCATATGCAAACCCTGCGCCGCCTCATGAAGAGCTACCCCACTTTCCGCACGGGCGGGGATTTCCGCCTCGCCACTGTCGGCACCATCTTCGAAACCGCAGTCAGCCGTGCCGTACAGTCCGACCGTCTGCCGGACTTTGCCGCCGCCGAAGCCCTGCTGCGCAGCCGCTACGAGCGCTACATGCTCCGCCTGATTGCCGCACAGTACAGGGGCGGCGATGGCCGCCGCCTCAAACGCCTGTTCGGCGAGGCGGCCGACCGCCTCAATCTCATGAACCTCTTGCGTCTCAAGACGTATTTTCCCGCCGAGGCCGAAACCCTCGCCCGCTACCTCCCGACGCACCACCGGCTAAATCAGCGGCTCTTCGCCCGCCTCAGCGCCGCCAAAACCGTCGATGAAACCCGCACCCTGCTGGGGACCCAACCCCGCTTTGCCGCTCTCGCCCACCTGCCCCTGCCCGCTTTTGCGCAGGAGCAAACCCGCACCCTGCGGCAGCTCTATCGACAGGTCATCCACAGCGGCGAAACCTCGATTTCGGTGGCCTTCGCCTACCTCTGCGACAGGGAATACGCCCTCGCAGACCTCTGTGCCGCCCTCGACGCAGCGGCAGAGCGTACAAGCAAAAAGGAGGCGACAGCATGGTCACAGCCATGAAATTATGCACTCTCTCCGGCGCAATGAGCGACTTCGACGCCGTGCTGGCGCAGGTTGCGGCACAGGACTTTCAGCCCGAGCCCGCCATGCCCCTCCTGCGGGGCGTGTGCGGCCTCGCCGCCTTCCCGCATCAAAATCCCTACACTGCCCTTCTGCGCCGCAGCGTCGAGCTACTCGCACGTCTCGGCATCCCGCCCGTACCACCCCCCGCTGCACAAGCCCCGCCCGACCCCGCCGCATACTTAACGCACCTGCAAACGCAGCTGGACGCCCTCCGCGCCCGCCAAAGCGAATGCGAACACCAACTCGAAAACCTCGCCCACCTCGCCGAGCAGCTGGACAAGCTCACGGGCATCACCGCCCGCCTGGAAGACTTGCGCTCCATGCGCTTCGCCCGCTTCCGCTTCGGCTGGCTGCCTCGGGAGAGCTACGACAGCGCCGCCGCCCTGCTCGACGCCCGAGACGATCTCATCTTTCTCCCCACCAAAACCGATGGCCACCGCACCTTCGGCATCTACTTTGCCACGCTGAAACACTGCGACAGGGTAGACAGCCTCTTCCACATTCTCCACTTCGTCCGCCTCCTGCTCGACGAGCAGGCCGAGGGCTCTGCCGAAGAGATGCTCGCCCGCCTCGAAACACAAAAAACCGAGGCGCAACGCACGCTTGCCGATCTCACTGAAGCTCTCGCACACCTCCGCCAAGTCGAAGCCCCGACGCTCTGCGCTCTTTCAGCCATGCTTCAGGAGCAAAACGATACCTACGACCTGCGCCGCTTCGCCGCACATGCGCACGACAGCTTCTACCTCATCGGCTGGCTGCCCGCCCCTTCCGCCGCAGACTTCTGTCAGAGCCTCGCCGCTCTCCCGCAGGTCTCGCTGCTTATCGACGAAGCGGCGGAGGTGCAAGCGCACCTCACCCCGCCCACGAAGCTCACAAACCCCATGCTCGCCCGCAGTTTTGAGCCCTTCGTGGCCATGTTCGGGCTGCCGAAATACGGCGAATTAGACCCCTCCCTCTTCATGGCGCTCACCTATATACTCTTCTTCGGTGCCATGTTCGGCGACTTGGGGCAAGGGCTCTGCCTTGCGCTGGCGGGCATCCTGCTCCATCGGGTGAAGCATCTCTGGCTCGGCCCCATCATCGCCTGCTGCGGCCTGTCGGCGGCGGTGTTTGGCTGTATTTACGGCAGTGTGTTCGGCTTCGAGCACCTCCTCCCCGGCTTCAAGGTCATGGAGCAAGGCAACATTCTGCGCATCCTGCAAATCACCCTCTTTGCGGGCGTGGCCGCCCTCGCCCTCGCCATGCTGCTCAATATCAGAGGCAGTCTCAAACGGGGCGACCTGCACAGGGGTGCCTTCGGCGCAAACGGCATCGCCGGGCTCGTCTTTTACCTCTCCCTCGCAGCGCTCGTCACCAACTGGTTCCTGCGCCTCGGCCTGCCCCTGCAAACGCCGCTTTTTTTGCTTCCCTGCGTGGCACTGCCGCTCGCCTGCATCTTCTTCGCCGAGCCCCTCGCCTGCGCCATCGAGGGCAAACCCCTCTTCCCCACAGGCATCGGCGGCTTTCTGGTGGTGGCCATCTTCGAGCTCTTCGAAACCGCCCTGTCCTATCTCACCAACACNCTCTCTTTCCTCCGCATCGGCGCATATGCCATCATCCACGTGGGCATGATGCAGGTGGTTTTCCTGCTGGCGGGNGAGANCCCAAATCCCCTCGTGCTCGTGCTGGGCAACCTGTTTGTCATCGGCTTCGAGGGGATTTTNGTGGGCATTCAGGTGCTTCGTCTGGAATTCTACGAGCTGTTCGGGCGGTTCTACACCGCCGGCGGCCGCCCTTATACGGGTCATCCCAAAGGAGGAAATCAACATGCTTGAAAAACTCATTCTCATCGCCCTGCTCTGCACGGCTCTCTTTACCCCGCTGCTGCTCGCCGGACTGCGCCAATGGCGGGAAAAAACGGCAAAGCGCGCCCTCTGCACAAACCTCGCCGCCTTCGCCGTCAGCTTTGCGCTGGTCTTTCTCTTCTCGCTCGGCAGTGCCTCCGCCGCAGGAGAGCCGACCGCCGCCGTGGCGCTGGACGGCACGGCAAAAGGGCTCTCCTACATCGGCGCAGCCCTCGCCGTCGGTCTCTCCGGCATCGGCGGTGGCATCGCCGTGGCCAGCGCCGCTTCGGCGGCACTCGGTGCGATTTCGGAAAACGACAGTGCCTTTGGTAAGGCACTGATTTTCGTCGGCCTCGCCGAAGGCGTGGCGCTCTACGGCCTCATCATCGCCATCATGATTCTCTTCGGCTGAGTTATGAAATTATACTTAATCACCGACGACCCCGACACTTATGTCGGCCTGCGCATGACCGGCATTGACGGCACCGTCCTGCACGATGAAGCGGAACTTGCCCCCGCCCTTGCCGCCGCCCTCGCCGACCCGACCATCGCCGTGCTGCTCATCAGTGAGTGTCTGGCACAGCGGGCGCAGACCCAACTTCTGCCCTATAAAATGAGCCTCGCCGCACCACTACTGCTGGAGCTCCCCGACCCGCACAGAAGCGAACCCATGAAACAACAACCAGCTTAGGAGGTGCTTGCATGAACCGGAGCGAAAAGCTCGACCGCTTCCTCGCCGCCATCTACGCCGAGGGCGAGGCCGCCCGCAGCCGCCTCGCCGCCGAGGCGCAGGAGCAGCGCATACAGGCGCTGACTGCGGCGGAGCACACCGCCCTGCAAGCGGCCTATGACTGCATCCACCGTGAGCTCGCCCGCATCCGCACCACCTGCGGCAACCGCATCAGCCGCACGGTGCTCGACTGCCGCCGCAGCCTCTCCGAGCAGACAGAGATACTCACCGCTGCTCTTTTTGCGCAAGTAGAGCAGGACATTCTGTCCTTCACCGTCACCCCCGCCTACCCCACCGCCCTGCAAACCCTCTGGACGCAGATGCAACCCGTCCTTGACGGCGATGGCGCCACGCTCTACTTGCGCAGCGAGGACACCGCCCTCGGCGAAACCCTCTTTCCTGCGTTTCAAAGGGAGCTTGGCGACTTTCGCTTCGGCGGGCTCATCGCCCGCAGCGGCAACCGCTGGGCGGATGCCAGCTACGACACTGCCCTACGTGAAGCCAAACGCACATTCATCGAGGAGGTAGCCCCATGAGTCATGCCATCACCGCCGTCAACGGCCCCGTCGTGCGCCTGAGCGGCGGCGGCAAGCTGCGCCTGCTGGACATGGTTTCCGTCGGTGCGCTCGGCCTCATCGGCGAGCTTGTCGCCGTGGACGGCGACACCGCCACGGCGCAGGTCTACGAGGACACGGCGGGCTTGCAGGTGGGCGAGGCGGTCATCCCGCTACACCGCCCCATGTCTCTGCGCCTCGGCCCCGGCCTGCTCGGCGGCATCTTCGACGGCATCGCCCGCCCGTTGGACAAGCTCGCCGCCCTCGAGGGTGCCTTCCTCGCCCGGGGCAGCAATCTCACCGCCCTCGATGAAGAAAAACGCTGGGACGTGACCCTGCTGTGCAAGCCCGGCGACGTCCTCAGCGGCGGTGCAAGCTTCGCCTCCTGCCCCGAAACCGCCGCCATCACGCACCACGCTCTCGTGCCGCCGCAGCTCTCCGGCATGGTCACATGGACGGCGGAAAACGGCAGTTATACCGTCAACGACCCCATCGCCGCCCTCACCGACCCCGCAGGTGAAAAGCATACCCTCACCCTTGCGCAGGACTGGCCGATTCGCACCCCCCGCCCGCTCAAACGCCGCCTCCCCGTCACCCGCCCGCTCATCACGGGTCAGCGTGTCATCGACAGCTTTTTCCCCATCGGCAAGGGCGGCACAGCCGCCCTCCCCGGCCCCTTCGGCGCAGGCAAAACCATGACGCAACACCAGCTCGCCAAGTGGGCGGATGCGGACATCATCGTCTACCTCGGCTGCGGCGAGCGCGGCAACGAAATGACGCAGGCCCTCGCCGAATTCTCCGCCCTCACCGACCCCCGCACCGATCTCCCCCTCATGGCACGCACCATCCTCATCGCCAACACCTCCAACATGCCTGTCTCCGCCCGCGAGGCCTCGATTTACACAGGCATGACGTTAGCGGAATACTATCGCGACATGGGCTACCACGTCGCCCTCATGGCGGACTCCACCTCCCGCTGGGCGGAGGCGCTGCGCGAGCTCTCCGGCCGCCTCGAAGAGATGCCCGCCGAGGAGGGCTTCCCTGCCTACCTCGCCAGCCGACTGGCGGAGTTTTACGAGCGCGCCGGCGTGGGGGAGACCCTCAGCGGTAGAGAGGGTTCTGTCACCGTCATCGGTGCCGTCTCGCCGCAGGGCGGCGACTTCTCCGAGCCTGTCACCGAGAACACCCGCCGCTTTGTGCGGGTATTCTGGGCGCTCGACCGCAGCCTTGCGTACAGCCGCCACTTCCCCGCCATCCATTGGATGAGCTCGTACAGCGCCTACGACGAGGTGCTCGCCCCCTACTTTGCACAGGAGGCGGGCGCAGATTTCCTCCCCCTGCGCCGCCAGGCTCTCGCCCTGCTCCAGAAGGAGGCGAGCCTCTTGGAAATCGTCAAGCTCATCGGCAGCGACCTGCTCCCCGAGGAGCAAAAGCTCATTCTGGAAACCGCCCGCACCCTGCGCCTCGGCTTCCTCCAGCAAAACGCCTTCCACGCCGTGGACACCTTCGTCCCCCCGTCCAAGCAGCGCCACATGCTCGCCGCCATCCTCCACCTCCACGCACGAGTCAAACAGCGCCTCACGGAGGGCATCCCCCTCCAATCGCTCACGGAAACCGGCATCTTCGAAACCCTTACCCGCATGAAATACGACATCGGCAACGACGACACCGCCGCCTTCGCCCGCTTACACGAGCAAATTGAGGAGGTGACGAGCCGTGCGTATTGAATACAGCGGCCTGTCCTCCATCTCCGGCGGCCTCGCCGCCGTGGAGGGCGTGTCCGGCGCAGGCTACGACGAGGTCGCCGAATTCACCCTGCCCGACGGCACCCGCCGCCACGGCAAGGTGGTCTCCCTCGACGGCGGTCGTGCCCTTCTGCAAATATTCGAGGGCACCCGCAGCATGACCGCCGACAGCGTGCGCACCTACTTCACCGGCCACCCCATGACGCTCGCTCTCTCGCCGCAGATGCTCGGCCGTATCTTCGACGGCAAGGGTGCGCCCATCGACGGCCTCGGCCCGCTCCGCCCCGAGGAGCGCCGCCCAATCAGCGGCAGCGCCATGAACCCCGCCGCCCGCATCTACCCAAAAGACTGTATCCTCACGGGCATCTCCGCCATCGACGGCCCTGTCACGCTCATCCGCGGGCAAAAGCTCCCCATCTTCTCCGCCGCAGGCCTGCCGCACAACGAGCTCGCCGCCCAAATCGTCCGTCAGGCCAGAGTGCTCGGGCAGGACGAGCCCTTCGCCATCGTCTTTGCCGCCATGGGTGTCGGGTACGATACAGCTGCGTTTTTCCGAAAATCCTTCGCCGAATCCGGCGCAAGCGGGCGAGTGGTCATGTTCCTCAACCTCACCAGCGACCCCATGATGGAGCGCATCACTGCGCCCCGCTGCGCCCTCACGGCGGCGGAATATCTGGCCTTCACGCACGGCTGGCACGTGCTCGTCGTCATGACCGACATGACCGCCTACTGCGAAGCCGTGCGGGAATTTTCCTCCTCGAAAGGCGAAATTCCCTCCCGCAAAGGCTTCCCCGCCTATCTCTATTCCGACCTCGCCTCGCTCTACGAGCGTGCGGGCATGCTGCGCAGCTGCACCGGCTCCGTCACCCAAATGCCCATCCTCACCATGCCGCAGGACGACATCACCCACCCCGTCCCCGACCTCACGGGCTACATCACCGAGGGGCAAATCGTCCTCGACCGCAGTCTCGCCATGGCGGGCATCTACCCGCCCGTCGGCGTGCTGCCCTCCCTTTCCCGCCTCATGAAAGACGGTATCGGCGCAGGCTTCACCCGCCCCGACCACTCCGCACTCTCCAACCAACTTTTCGCCTCTTACTCCCGTGTGCAGGAGGCGAAAAATCTCGCCAGCGTCATCGGCGAGGACGAGCTCGGCGAGCTCGACCGCACCTACCTCGCCTTCGGTGCCGCCCTCGAGCAACGCTTCATTCAGCAGGAGAAAACCACCGCCCGCACCCTCGACGAAACCCTCGACCTCGGATGGGAACTGCTTCGCCTCCTGCCGCCCGCCGCATGGGACAGAGTGGACGAGAAAACCCGAAAAACGCACTACAAAAAGTAACATTGTTCGATAATAATACATAAAGTATTTAAAATTACCCCAAAAACCGCACAGCGCCCGTAGAAAAACCGCCGCCGATGTGCTATGATGAGAGAAGGAATGGTGCAAACATGGCGCAAATTCTGCCCACCAAGGGCAACCTGCTTGCCCTCAAGCGAAGCCGCACGCTGGCTGAAACCGGCCACCGGCTCATGGACAAAAAGCGCACTATCCTCGCCCGAGAATTACTCCTGCGGCTCGACACGGTGAAGGCTTTACAAACACGCATGGATGCGCAGGCGCAAGCGGCTCACGCCGCTCTCGCCGTGGCAAAACAGCACCACGACCTCACCAATCTCGGCGAAACCACCCCCATCGATGACGGCGTCACACTGCGCACCCGCTCCGTCATGGGCGTGCTCCTCCCCCGCATCACCGCTGCGCCGCAAACGCCGCACCTGCCCTATCCGCTCCAGTGCAGCGGCCCCACACTGGACGAGGCCTATCTAAAATTTTACGAGCTCAAACAGCTGCTCATTGAGATGGCAGAGGCGCAAACCGCCGTGTACCACCTCACCGAAGCCATGAAAAAAACGCAAAAGCGCACGAACGCCCTGCGGCACATCGTTCTGCCCGGCATGGACGCCGATGTGCGCCGCATCACCGCCGCCCTCGAGGAAAAGGAGCGGGAGGAGTACACAAGGC
>JGI994J12354_10001975_pt1 | contig 20501 bp, 17 predicted proteins | sample IntmicLarv3ML3BL_FD_12354 | JGI IMG/M metagenome (IMG submission 12354)
TGTTTCACTTTCTTTGCCCTTACGCAAAAGGCTAAGTCGCATGAATGAGGTGAGAAAGCAAGCGGAGAAGATGCATGATGAAAAAATAGTGAAGAAGAAGGAAGAACGTAAGAATGAGCGAACAAACAAAGAATAAACCAGTTCTTGTCATTATGGCAGCAGGAATGGGCAGTCGTTATGGCGGCTTAAAGCAGATAGATCCAATTGATGAAGAAGGACATATTATTATGGATTTCTCTATTTTTGATGCGAAGAAAGCTGGCTTTGAGAAAGTTGTTTTTATTATAAAGAAGGAAAATGAAGCGGATTTTCGTGAGGCGGTAGGTAATCGCATCGCGGAAGTGATGGAAGTTGCATATGTGTTTCAAGAAGTTGCGAATATTCCAGAGGAATTCACAGTACCAGAGGGGCGCATCAAGCCTTGGGGAACCGCTCATGCGGTTCTTAGCTGTATATGCGAGGTGAACGGTCCGTTTGCGGTTATTAATGCGGATGATTATTATGGACGAGAAGCATTTGCACTTATTTATCAATATTTGACAACGCATGTAGATGATGAGAAATATCGCTACACTATGGTAGGGTATGCGCTTGAGAATACAGTGACGAATAATGGACATGTTGCCAGAGGAGTCTGTGATATGAATGCAAGTGGTGAGTTATTAGGGATTCATGAACGCACTCGCATCGAAAAGCGTGGGGAGACAATTGCATATACGCCAGATGATGGAGAGAGCTGGATAGATTTGCCAGAACAATCGATTGTTTCAATGAATATGTGGGGATTTACAAGAAGCATATTAGTGGAGTTGCGAAACAAGTTTCCTGCATTTTTGCAAAAAGGATTACAGACAGATTCGCTTAAGTGTGAGTACTTTTTACCGGAAGTGGTAAGCAACTTGATTCAGGCTAACGAGGCAAGTGTGGCGGTGCTTAAGTCAAGCGATAAATGGTATGGTGTGACATATAAGGAAGATAAACCCATTGTGGTAAATGCGATAAAGGCAATGAAAGAGAATGGATTATATCCACAATATCTCTGGAAATAATAGGTATAATAATCATATTAAGGAGGCATGGAGCATGGCGAAGATTTTGATTACAGGTGGAGCAGGTTATATAGGAAGTCATACAGCACTTGAGTTATTAAGTAGTGGGTATGAGGTGGTTTTATATGATAATTTTGCGAATTCATCTAAGGAAGCGGTAAATAGAGTAGAGGAACTTGCAGGAGAAGTGAGCATTCCTTTCTATGAAGCAGATGTGATAGACAAAGAAACCTTGAGGAAGGTATTTAAGGAGCATCAAATTACAGCAGTGATACATTGTGCAGCGCTAAAAGCAGTAGGCGAGTCTGTGCAGAAGCCGCTTAAATATTATCACAATAATATCGCAGGAACCTTGGGGCTTTTAGAGGTTATGGAAGAAGTAGGCGTGCGAAATATTGTATTTAGTTCTTCGGCAACGGTATACGGTGATTCGCAGACTATGCCAATTACAGAAGATTGCAAAAAGGGAGAATGCACGAATCCTTACGGCTGGACGAAATCAATGATGGAACAGATTATGACAGATTTGCAAAAGGTGAATCCAATGTGGAATGTGATCTTGCTTCGTTATTTTAACCCAGTGGGCTCGCATAAAAGTGGACGAATTGGAGAGGATCCAAAGGGGATTCCGAACAATCTTATGCCGTATATTTCACAAGTGGCAGTTGGGAAACTTGAGAAAGTAGGCGTATTTGGTAATGATTATGATACTCCGGATGGAACCGGCGTTCGAGATTATATCCATGTGCTTGACTTGGCAGTGGGTCATGTGAAGGCGATACAAAAGTTAGAAGAGAACCCAGGACTTGCAGTATACAATCTAGGAACTGGCGTGGGATACTCTGTATTAGATATGATTCGCGCGTTTGGTAAGGCGTGTGGCAAGGAGATTCCTTATGAGATAAAACCACGTAGGGAAGGAGATATAGCACAATGTTATGCAAGTCCGGTAAAGGCGAGAGAAGAGCTTGGCTGGGAAGCGAAATATGGATTGGATGATATGTGTGTGGATACATGGAAATGGCAATCGCAGAACCCTAAAGGATATGAAGAATGAAGAATAAAATTAAGATTAAAGGGAAATTAAAGCTATATATGCAGTGGCCAACGATTATGGTTCTACTTTTGGTGGGCCTAAATGTATGGATGTATATTGTGGATAAAAATGTTGCAATTGTTATGAGCATTTTTATAGGGGTATACACGCTTGTAGCTTTGGTACTGTACTTTTCCTGTAAATCTTATATTTTTTCAGATTTGGTAGAATTTGCGGCTCAATATGGTGTGGTGCAGAATACGTTGTTGCGTGAGTTGGTGATTCCGTATGCAATTATGCTAGACGATGGCAAGATTATTTGGGCAAATAACCAGTTTTTGCATGCATTGCAAGATGATAATGTGCAAGGCTCTTACTTGAGCAAATACATACCAGAGCTCAATCGCAGTGTATTTCCAGAGGAGAAACAATCAGTTGAGATAGAGACAGAGTACGGGGGCGCCAATTATGTGGCGGAATTGACCAAGATTTCGGTTAAGGGCTTTAATGAATCAGATCAATTGTTTCAACTCCCCAAAGAAGCGGAATATTTCGTGGCAATTTATCTAAGAGATGTGACGGAATTAAATAAATATGTGCGCAAGCATGAAAATCAAAAGCTATTAGCAGGCTTCATTTATATTGATAACTATGATGAAGTTATGGAAAGTGTGGAAGAGGTAAGGCAGGCATTCTTGGTAGCATTGATTGACCGTAAGATTAACCAGCATTTTGGTAAGGTAGATGCGATTATTAAGAAGTTAGAGAAGGATAAATATTTTGTGGCCGTACGTAAGAAGCATTTGCAGAGTCTAAAGGAAGATAAATTTTCTCTATTAGAAGAGGTAAAAGCAATTAGCGTAGGAAATGGAAGGCCGGCAACGCTGAGTATTGGCCTTGGAACGCATGGGGAATCTTATGCGCAGACGTCGAATTATGCGAGGATGGCAATCAACTTAGCCTTGGCGCGTGGCGGTGATCAAGCAGTTTTGAAAAGCCAAGAAGAGATTATCTATTTTGGTGGAAAGCACGAGCAGAAGGCGAAGAATACGCGTGTTAAGGCGAGGGTGAAGGCAGAAGCAATGCGTGAGATGATGATGACCAAAGACTCGGTGATTATCATGGGGCATCAATTAGGGGATGTAGATTCACTAGGAGCAGCCATTGGATTATATAAAGCAGCAGTTACATTGGATAAAAAGGCTTACATTGTATTAAATGAGATTACGGTTTCTATTCGTCACTTATACGAGGCTTACACAGAAAGTAGTGAGTATCCCAAGGAGCTTTTTGTTACCTCGAAAGAGGCAGAAGAGTTAGTAGGTGACAACACCATGATTGTTGTGGTAGATACCAACAAGGCAGAGTTGACAGAGTGTGAGAAGTTGTTGTACTTGGGGAAAACTTTGGTCGTGTTTGACCATCATCGTCAAAGTAGCAATGCGATTGACAACGCGACATTATCTTATATAGAGCCATATGCTTCTTCTACTTGCGAAATGATAGCTGAAGTATTGCAATATATGGACGAGGAGATTACGCTGACACAACTAGAAGCGAGTACGTTGTATGCCGGAATCATGGTAGATACGAATAACTTCATGACGCGCACAGGTGTTAGAACCTTTGAGGCGGCAGCGCATTTGCGTAGAAATGGTGCAGATATTGAATATTTGCGAAAGATGTTCCGTACAGATATAGGTGCCTATCGTGTAAAAGCTGAAATTATCAGTAATGCGGAAATGTATATGGACGTTTTTGCGATTTCTGGAAACACGAATATGGAAAATGTGGAGAGTCCGACGATTGTGGGTGCGCAAGTGGCGAACGAGTTGCTAAATGTGGAAAATGTAAAAGCAGCATTTGTCCTCACCTTATATAAGGATAAAATTTATATAAGTGCACGTTCCATCGATGAAATTAATGTACAGGTGATTATGGAGAAGCTAGGCGGTGGTGGACATATGAATTCGGCGGGTGCACAGTTTCAGTACACAGATATGGACAAGGCGATTCGCGAGGTGAAGAACTGTTTGGATAATTTGTTAGAAAAAGGAGAAATTACGATATGAAGGTAATATTACTGGAAGATGTAAAGAGTTTAGGGAAAAAAGGAGATACAGTAACAGTCAGCGATGGTTATGCGAGAAATCTTATATTACCTAAGAAATTAGGGATTGAAGCTACGAGTAAAAACTTAAATGACCTCAAGCTAAAGAATGCAAATAACGATAAAGTTGCAGCAGAACAATTTGCGGCAGCGAAACAGTTGCAAAAGGAAATAGAAGAGAAAAGTATTCGTTTATCTATCAAAACAGGCGAGGGTGGAAAAGCGTTTGGCTCTATTTCGGCAAAAGAGATTAGCATCGCTGTAAAAGAGCAATTAAACTATGAGGTGGACAAAAAGAAGATTCAACTAAAAGAATTGTTGAAAACGTTAGGCACGCATAGTGTGCCGGTTAAAATACATCCGAAAGTAATTGCCAAGCTGAAAGTGGTTATTGAAGAGGCATAGGGGGAAACAGCATGGAGGAAGCACTTATTAAAAGGGTAATGCCTCATAGTATCGAAGCAGAACAATCCGTAATTGGTTCAATGTTGATGGACAAAGATGCGATTATGGTTGCAAGTGAAATGATTAGTGGAGAAGATTTCTTTCAATCAGCATATGCAGTGCTTTTTGAATCGATTGTAGAGTTATTTAATTCCGACAAACCAGTTGATTTGGTTACGCTACAAGAGAGATTAAAGGAAAAGAGTGTCCCAGAGGAAATCAGCAACTTGGAATTTGCAAGAGAGTTATTAACAGCAGTTCCCACTTCGGCAAACATCAAGTATTATGCGGAGATTGTGGCAGAGAAATCTACGATGCGTAGGTTGATACGAGCAAATGAAGAAATAGCAAATAAATGTTATCTGGGCAATGAACCACTTGAGGCGGTACTTGAAAGTGCGGAGAAAACAGTTTTTGAATTGTTACAAAAGCGTAATGTAGGCGATTATGTTCCGATTAAAAAGGTAGTAATGAACGCGCTAGAGAATATCGAGAAGGCCTCAAAGACCAAAGGTGCTGTTACTGGAATTGCAACAGGTTTCAATGATTTAGACCACCAGATGTCTGGAATGCAACGCTCGGATTTGATATTGATTGCGGCAAGACCTTCTATGGGGAAGACGGCATTTGTGCTTAATATTGCACAAAATGTAGCATTTCGCGCGAAGAAACCAGTTGCGGTCTTTAGTCTGGAAATGTCAAAAGAACAATTGGTAAACAGGTTATTTTCATTGGAGTCACATGTGGATTCTGGACTGATTCGTACTGGGAATCTAAGGGAAAGTGATTGGAGAGCGCTCATTGAAAGTGCAGGCTCTATCGGAAAATCTAATTTGGTTATAGACGATACACCGGGAATCTCTATCTCAGAATTGCGTTCCAAGTGTAGAAAATATAAAATGGAAAAAGGTCTTGATTTAATCATCATTGACTACTTACAATTAATGAGTGGGCGTACAGGTGGCCGAAGTGAATCAAGACAACAAGAAATATCCGAAATTTCACGATCATTGAAAGGGTTAGCAAGAGAGTTAGATGTGCCAATTCTTGCATTATCACAGTTGAGCCGTGCAGTAGAGCAAAGACCGCGTAATGAGCGTAGGCCGATACTTTCAGACTTGAGAGAGTCTGGTGCGATTGAGCAGGATGCGGACGTGGTTATGTTTATCTATCGAGATGATTACTATAATCATGACACGGAATATCCCAATGTGGCAGAGATTATTGTTGCAAAACAGAGAAATGGTCCGATAGGAACGGTCAGATTAAGTTGGCTTCCACAGTATACGAAGTTTGCAAATATGGCGCATAAAAGTGATTTGCCAATAGAAGAGTAAGCTAGGGTGAAGTTTAGCAGGAAAGCAAGAGTAGATAAGTGGTTAAAGGAGAATTCTCATGCAAAATGGATTGATTCGCGTTATGAGCGCAAGCCCGAAACTTCGCGTGGCTGACTGCCATTTTAACGCTAAGAATATAGTAAAGGTGGCGAAAGAGGCGGCCGCACAAGAGGTACAGCTTTTGGCAACCCCAGAGCTTGGAATTACGGGCTATACTTGTGCTGATTTATTTCTACAGGCAAAACTTTTAGAGGAAGCGTCGAAGGCGCTCTTAGATATTTGTGAACAAACACGAACTTTGGACCTTGTGCTTTTGGTAGGTTTACCACTTGTGCACCGTGGGAAAATATACAATTGTGCAGCCATTTTGCACAAGGGGAATATACAAGGTTTTGTTCCGAAATTAAACCTTCCAAACTATGGAGAATTTTACGAAAAACGCCAATTTGCAGCAGGATTTACAGAAGTTGAGTTGATAGAGAGCGGCCAGTTTCGTGGCATACCAATTGGCGCCAAGCAACTTTTTAAATGCAGCAATTTGCCAGAGTTTGTTCTCGGCGTAGAAATCTGTGAGGACTTGTGGGTGCCGCTTCCGCCATCAACGCATCTTGCTATAGCAGGCGCAACAATCATTGCAAATTTATCGGCAAGTGATGAAACAATTGGGAAGCAAGAATATCGCCGAAGTTTGGTGACGGGGCAGTCTGCTAGACAGATGTGCGCTTATTTGTATGCAGATGCCGCGCGCGGAGAGTCTACGACAGATATGGTTTTTGCAGGTCACAATCTTATTTTTGAAAATGGCGTGATTCTAGCAGAGTCCGAATTATTTCAGGCGGAATCCTTGGCGGTTGCAGAAGTGGATTTGCAGCGTTTGCGACACGAGCGTTACCGGGTGAGCACGTATCCTTCGGAAGCACCACAAGACTGTCATGTTACCTATTTTGAACTCGATGAAAAAGAAATTTCCCTATCGCGAAGCATTTCGCCATTTCCGTTTATTCCAGGTGATGCGAAAATGCTAGATGAACGTTGCGAAACAATCTTTTCGATTCAAGCATGTGGCCTGGCAAAACGTATAGAGCATACACGAGCGGCGAAGCTCATTCTTGGTATTTCGGGTGGCTTAGATAGCACACTTGCGCTGTTGGTATGTGCACGGGCTTTGCAAATTTTAGACCGTCCGACGAGCGATATTTTGGCGATTACCATGCCTTGCTTTGGGACCACCAAACGTACACGTAGCAATGCAGAAGAAATTAGTATTGCACTCGGCGCCACATTTAAGACGGTGGATATTACGGAAACGGTGCGCGCGCATTTTGCTGATATAGGTCATGAGGAGAGCAATCAAGACGTTGTGTATGAGAACGCACAAGCAAGGATTCGGACGTTGGTACTTATGGATACGGCAAATGCAGAGAATGGACTTGTGGTTGGAACGGGTGATTTATCAGAGCTGGCACTTGGCTGGGCGACATATAATGGCGACCATATGAGTATGTACGCGGTAAATGCCTCCATACCGAAGACTTTGATTCGTCACATTGTAGCCTACGAGGCATCACTTCGCCCACAGTGGCGCGCTGTGCTAACGGATATTTTAGAAACACCAGTAAGTCCTGAACTTTTGCCCACGCAGGACGGTGAGATAAGCCAAAAGACAGAGCATATTGTTGGTCCGTATGAACTACATGACTTCTTTTTATATTATGCAATTCGCTGGGGCTTCGCACCTCGTAAGGTTTTGCTATATGCGCTCGCTGCATTTCGAGATAAATATGCAAGAGAAGAAATTTTAAAATGGATGGAAGTATTCTATCGCCGTTTCTTTTCACAGCAATTCAAACGAAGCTGCTTGCCAGATGGCCCAAAAGTCGGTTCGGTTAGCTTGTCTCCACGTGGTGACTGGCGTATGCCAACAGATGCGGTTTCAGATATGTGGTTGCAGGAAATTTTAAGTTTGAAAGACCTAGCACAATAGAGTTTCGCATACTAGGAAAGCAATTTCCTAGTATATAAAATAATAAAGAAAATCCTATGGATATGTAAGGCATATTTGTAGGATTTTTTTTGTTGCCTATAGAAATGGAGCTAGATTTTGTTCAGAAAAGGAAGAAAGGTGTGGCGTAAAGTAGGGTTTACGCCACACCCCTATTTTTGCTTTTTTTTCAACGTATTTACTGGCTTTATAGAGTATAACACAGGGTGTGGCACAATGTCTACTTTGCGCCACACCCTGAAAGCCAGTAAATACAAGGGATGCGAAAGGAAATGAGCACATGAAAAAAGAAGTATTGGTAAACGAAATGTTAGTATTGAAAAAAGTATTATTCCTTCTTGGAGTTATACTATGTTTGTGCAGTAATTTATCTGTACGGGCTGAGTTATCGGAAACACCTTCATCGAGTTGGTGGCCGGGTGCGCGAATTAGGCAAAACTCGTGGAATAATAATTTAGAACAAAATTTGATAGGTACCACGATGCAGATACATTCGATGTCTCACCACAAGGAACCAGGCCATAGTGTGGTGTGGAACCTAAATATTGGAAATAGAGTGCAGTGTAAAATTTACAATCCAACGTCTGGGTGGCGAATTGCGACTCCGACAAGTCACACGGGAGGGCGTCATCACGGAATGCCAAGTTTTTGGGTGCCACCTTATGCAACATATGATTTGAAAGCTGAAATTATAGGATTTACTGAAGCCAATACAAACATACGATTTACATGCTCGGACTCAGATGGCAATGTAATTATGACAACAACTTATAATGAGACGGGACCTGGATGGGCGGCTACGAATACGACTACCTGGGGAATCACCTTGCATTTTCAAGTTGCAACATTTTTCATGGCGAATCCAATCGTGCCACAACCGGCTCCTTTGGAACTGTGGGTAGGAGATCCGACTTCGTTGGTAACCTCGGATATGACCGCCACTTGGGGGATAACGACTTCAAACTTGATTCCGCCAATGGGTGAAATTTCTCTTGTAACACCTGTGCCGAATTATTTGACGCTTGATGGCACGACGTTCTCGGGCATTGGTACGATGTGGATGGATATAGAAGTACGTGATGATCATTCGTTATCTACCGCGTCTGCGTATGAGCTAGACAGTGGGTTTACGCCTGTGTCCAGAGAGGTGCGAGTGAAAACCTTATTATCGCCAGTACTACAAGCAACCTTTCATGAAAATGCAAGAGATATGGCGGGAAATTTCATACCTTCCATACCACCGCTTGTCTACAATCCGACCGGAAGTAATCCGACAGGGGAAGAGGGATGGGTGAATCAACCCTTAAATATCATCTTAAGTCCAGAGGGAATAGTAGGCAACTTTGATGCAGTTTTAAGGCATCCAACTGCGCCACCTGCGATTGCAACGGACGCTCCGGCTTCCTATATGAATTATTTGACGGAATCAACTTCGACTTTGGGAACGAACTTTACGGGGGTATTAACAGATGTTGCCGCTGCGACGAGTCCTCTATCTGGTAGTGTATCGACGATTGTCAAAGTAGATTTGACGCCTCCGATTGCAAATGCGAACTATACTGGTGGCTTTCATTTTGCAGAGGACTCAACAGATGACTTAAGTGGTATGTCTGCGCTATATCCCACGCAGATTGCATTTACAACGCCATCGCCGGATATGACTCCGCCGGTAACTGGCTGGGAAGATATGGATAGCCATACCATGACGGCGACGGGCAATTATGATGTATGGATATGGGCAACGGATAAAGCAGGGAATACGGATGTGAAAAAGGTATTTCCGGATTTATTTATTGGTGGAGATGTTACGATTGTAAAAAATACAGATGCAGGGGCGCTCCTACATGACAAGGCTTGTCCGAATGCAAATAGTATGACGGTAAGTGGTACTTGCTTAAGTTGTAGCGTTGGCGCAAATGCAGAGATAGAGGAGAGGTCTGCATTAACTTATAAATTAATCCTTACGAATACAGATAGTACCGATAGTGCGACGGGTACGTTTACAGATTACTTGCCCTTAGGAAGTGTTGTTTCTACAATACCAATCGCAACGCCTGCTGCGGCTGTAAGTGGCTTGGATTTTCAATTAGAAACAGTGGCTCCTTATGCAGGCCAATATAAAGTTACAGGCAATTATACACTGGCAGCAGGTGAACAGGTGGAAATAGAAATTTTGTGTAAGGCGCCAGCATTTGATAAGGTGATATTAGAAAATAACATTATCCGCAATCAAGCAACGGTTACTTGGGAGATTGATACACGTAATGGAAATAATGAATCCAATTATGCATTGCATGAATTGACGGAGAAACCAGGTGTCCAAACCCTCTTTACGAAAGTAGGTGCCGATGACATTACACAGGGAATTGCTGGTGTCGAGTTCGTGCTGTATCGCTGGGACGGTGCGCTTGCTCCGACAACAGAGGAGCAAAATCACATCGTAGATTATAGTGTACTCGTTGATAACACTTTACCAGGTGGCAACTGGATTCGTGTAACCTATGACGCAGAAGAGGCTCTTGCACTTACCGACATCTTTGTATCGAGTGCATCTCCAGTTGGAGAAGTTGACCTAGGAACCCTACCAGAAGGAGTCTACACTCTCATTGAAACCAAAGCATCAGGCGGTTATGCATTGCCAGTGGGGCAATGGATATTGACAATAGATCCAAGTAAAGATGATAGTGGAGCGGACGATTGGAAGATAGAATTTACCGGCAAGTCAAGCTCTATCGCACCACCTGCAGCGATTCGAGATGAAAATGTGCCGAATGATCCGACTTATAAGATTGTTAACGCAGAACCATTTCTAATTGGCCTCTCTGGGCTTGGCGGGACGACAGGGATGCTCTTGGTGGGATTCGTCCTTATGGCAATTGCAGGGAATACCTACTTTGTATGGCGGTATAAATGCAGAAACAAATAGGAACTCTACCTTGAAACTCTCGATTGACAACAATATAGAAATTTTCGAATATACTTTGAGCACTTGAAAATTTTACTACTTTAGATTATAATACTTACAAGTAGTAAAAATCGAGGTGAAGATATGTTTCTAGGACGAGAACAAGAATTAAAGGTTTTGGAAAAAATGTACAGCAAGGAAAACTTTCAAATGGCTGTAATATATGGCAGAAGGCGTATAGGTAAGACGTCCTTACTTAATGAGTTTGTAAAGAATAAGAAATCACTTTATTTGCCAGCAGAAGAAGTGAATGATGCATTGAATTTGCGGAAATTTTCGCAATTACTTGGAGTGCAATTAGGGATTACAAATTTCCCGGCTATAGAAGATTGGAAAACTTTCTTTTCGATGATTAAAGAACAGTTTGGAGAGGAGCGTTTTGTTGTTGTAATTGACGAATATCCTTATGCGGCAGCAGCAAATAAAGCCTTAAGCTCGATTTTGCAGCATATCATTGACTATGAATTTAAGGATACTAATTTGTTCTTGATTCTGTGCGGCTCTTCAATGAGTTTTATGGAAAATCAAGTTTTAGGTGAGAAAAGTCCTTTGTTTGGCAGAAGAACAGGGCAGTTAAAAGTCAATCCACTAGATTATTACGATGCAGCAAGATTTTATCCGGAGGCTAGTGCTGAAGATAAAATCAGGTATTATGCGACAGTGGGTGGAACGCCGTATTACCTATCATTCATTAATACGGAACTGACCTTTGAAGAAAATTTGAGGGAATTATACTTTGAGATAAATAGTTATTTGTTAAATGAAGGAATTTTGTTAATGAAACAAGAGTTTAGAGAACCGGCGAATTATAACGCTGTGCTCCAGGCGATTGCGAGTGGGGCGAATACGCTAAATGAGATTGTTGGCTTCACCAAACTTACGAGTAATCTTATTTCAAAATATTTGATAACTTTGCAAGAACTAAACTATATCAGAAGAATTGTTCCTTTTGGTGCAAATGCATTGAAGGGCAAAAAGAGCCAATATCAAATAACGGAAAATTTTATTGCATTTTGGTATCGCTATGTCTTTTCTATAAAAACGGAAATAGAAAGAGGAGCGGGCGATATTTATTGTACCCTTGCACTAGATAATTTATCTGACTTTATAGGACCTATTTTCGAGGAAATCACGCGTCAATATTTGAGGAGATTGAATACGAAGGGGAAGTTGCCATTTATTGCGCAATCCTTTGGTAAGTGGTGGGGAAAAAGTAGACAAGGAGAGAGTCAAGAGATTGATATAGTAGTGGAATCGATTCGGGACAAAGAGCTGATTGTTGGTGAATGCAAGTGGACGAATTCTTTGAAGGTGAGTAAAACGGTGGCAATGTTGCAGGAGAGAGCGGATTATTTTGATAAATACAAAAGCTACAAATATCTATTCACCAAAATTCCTGTAGATATTGAAGAGGAGCAAGAGGTTGTGAATGTGGTTGTGGATGAATATTTTGATGAATAAGAGAATAGAAGTAGGGAAATGATAGGAACAATCCTAGAGGAAATCATATTAGATTTTACTGGGGTTGTTTTTTATATACTAGGAAATTGCTTTCCTAGTATATAAAAACCCTCCGGGGGAACACACTGCGGCGTACAATGTAGATGTCGCAAATTGCAACCGCCGCAGGCGAGAGAGCAACGCGTTCGTAAAACGAAACTCTATTGTGATTAGCTGGCGAATATTGATGAAGAGTCTTATTTTTTGTGCGGTTCTTGATTATTTGCTTGTTTTTTTGGTTTTTTTTGAGGGAAGTGGGGAGTTTGTAAGGGTAGATTCTGCAAGGGTTAGAGCGGGAAAATTTATTTTGGTAATAGAGTGTAAGTGTGGCAAAAAGTAGAGTTTGCGCCACACCCTTATTTTTGAGTTTTTTTCAACGTATTTATGGGCTTTGTAGAGTATAACACAGGGTGTGGCAAAATGTCTACTTTACGCCACACCTTGAAGCCAGTGAATACAAGGCGTTAGGAAGACAAAGGATGTATTGAATGAGGAATAAATGCAGATATTGTCATTATAAATTCAAATCATTAGGAAAGGTTACACTATGAAAAAATATTACATACCTCTTTGTGTGGTGATGCTCGCATTTTTGATAGCTACATTAACACCTCAAGCAGAAACGCAAATTACGTCAGAGACAGAATTCTGGACTGTTGGCAAATATTTGCAACGGATTACACCAAGCGCGGCATCGGTGATAGTCAATAATGACGGTTGGATTGGTGATGATTTTGACAACGTAATTGTGGAAAGAGTCGATTTTATGCAATTTGAAATAGTACCCGCTACGCAGGATAGGTGGATGTATGAGACTGGTCGAAATGATGGTGGGACTATATTTAGGGCAGGTCTGGAAGAATTTAATTTTTCTCATGATTATGTAATACAGCGAGACGGTATTCTTGGAATTAGTGTGCCTACTACAATTAGTGGTACAATGCTTGGCTCTATGGAGCACTTTGTTGCGGTTGGCGACTTGCTTAATATCAAAACCTTTTGTACGAATAGTGCTAGTGGTATTGTATTTTTGTTAATTATTAGCATAAATGATACTGTCATTGCAACTTTTTCTGAAATAACGATGCCGCCGCTATATGGATTTTCGGTAAATGTGCATTCCCTTACAAATGCAATACAAGCAGCCCCTGTGATAACGCATTCTCCTGACATTGACTTTCGTGTGGGTGATACGATAGATTGGACCTATGATATTCAGGCGCACTCAGGGATTTCTACAAAATCAATACCACCATTTGGAACGATTGAAATAGACACATTAGTGGCAGGTACTGACCCGGCCCTTTCCCTAGACGGAAATGTTGCTACACATGTTGGGGTGTCGACTCATACGTATACTGTTCGTGATGAGCACAGTCTCTCAGCGTTGCACCCATTTGATAACACGTTTGCGACAACAACTCGTTCCATAACCGTTTGGACTACTGAATCACCGAAATTATTAACACGATACGCTGCGAGTTTGGGTATGGGTTTGGCGGGGCTTGATTATGATTATGATGCAGAATTGCCCTTACCTTGTGGCGGTGAACAGGGATGGACAAATCATCCCCTTGATATTTCTATAGATCCGGATACGATACTTGGGACATTTGATACGATACTTACTTTACCCGATCTTAGCACGACAGTTCCTGGATCAGTTGCAACGAGAAGTGATTACCAAACGGAATCTTCAAGCATTTTAGGCACACCTGTATCTGGCGTACTTACAGTAGTTGGTGATGCGAGTAATGAGTTATCGGGAATGGTAATAGGGAGAGTTAAAATTGATCGGACGAACCCAATACCTGCCGCCACTCATGTTAGTGAGTATAATTTTACAGATACATCTAGTGATGAACTTAGTGGAATGTCTCTGACAAATCCTAGTCGGATTGCCTTTTCAGCACCTGCTGGAGCGCAACCAGAAATAAGTGATTTTGAGCTTTTTGGTAGTATCTCAGTTAAGCCTGATGGGCTCTATGATGTATGGGTATTTGCAGCGGATAAAGCAGGGAACAGAGCAATTGCAAGAGTGTTGTCAGACGTGCTTCTTGTAAATGGAGCTGTAGAAATTACAAAGGATACAGACCAAGGAGCGACCTTGCATGTAGTAGGGTGTTCAAATGCAGGGAGTATTCATAAAGAAATAAGCTGTGGAAGTGATTGCGCACAAAGTGCAGGTATACAGATAGAAGAAAAGTCAGCACTTACTTACAAGCTGACACTGACGAATACGGATACAATAAATAGTGCAACGGGCAGCTTTACGGATTACCTGCCTTTAGGAAGTGTCGTTTCTACAACGCCAAGTGCAATACCGGCATCGGCTGCAAGTGGTTTGGATTTTCAATTACTAACAAGTGGTGCTTATGTAGGACATTATAAGGTTACAGGTAATTATACGTTATCCCCAGGTGCGCAAGTAGAGATTGAGATTCTATGTGAAGCGCCAGCATTTGATAAGGTCACACCGGCGAATAATATCATTCGTAATCAAGCGACAGTGGATTGGACAATTGATACGCGTAATGGAAGCAATGATTCCAACTATGCATTACATGAATTGATTGAGAAACCAGGTGTCGATACACTCTTTACAAAAGTGGGTGCCGAGGATATTACCCAGGGAATTGCTGGTGTCGAGTTTGTGCTGTATCGCTGGGACGGTGCACTTGCTCCGACAACAGGGGAACAAAACCACATCGTAGATTATAGTGTGCTTGTAGATAATGCCTTGCCAGGCGGCGACTGGATTCGTGTAACCTATGACGGAGAAGATGCGCTTGCACTTAGTGACATCTTTGTATCGAGCGTGTCTCCTCTTGGTGAAGTTGACTTAGGAACCCTACCAGAAGGAATCTATACTCTGATTGAAACGAAAACCTCGGGCGGTTATGCCTTGCCAGTGGGTCAATGGATTCTGACGATAGACCCAAGTAAGGGCGATACTGGAGCGGGTGATTGGAAAATAGAGTTTGTCGGAAAGTCAAACTCTATCGCGCCGCCGGCAGCGATTCGAGATGAAAGTATACCGAATGACCCGACTTATAAGATTGTTAACGCAGAACCATTTCTAATTGGTCTCTCTGGGCTTGGCGGGACGACGGGGATGCTCTTGGTGGGATTCGTCCTCATGGCAATTGTAGGGAACATCTATCTTGTAAGGAGATATAAACAAAAGGAAAAGCAGAAATAAGAAAGATAAGATAAATGAAATAAACCACCCCTATCGGGTATAAAAAAACGAAAAAACATACAATTATACCCTATCGGTGGTAATATGATGTGAAATGCTTGATATTATACCCGATAGGGTTTATTGTTTGTGTATGGATAATAAAATATATGCAATGGAAGATTTTTGTCAGCTATCTAATCGTTTAACACAAGATAAAGTAAGAAAATAGTCAAAAACACTTGCAAACACAGTGTTTATCGAGTATACTAATAGAGCTGTGACAAATAGCAAAGAAGCGCGAGGTTGCTGTATACCCGAATACATAAGGGTTTGCAGGTTTTCACGCAGAGCGAATGTCAAGTTAGGAAACTGGCGACAAGTCACTGTACGAATCAGGAGTCCACGAAACGAGTGGAAACGGCGTGTGCGTATTTCACGACACACACGGCAGAGTGTACAGTCACCGCTTGTCGTACTGGAAATTAGAAAGTACGAAAAGGAGGCGACTTTTTTTATGGCAAGTCAAGTAATGAGAATCACATTAAAAGCATATGAACATCAATTAGTAGATGCATCTGCGAAGAAGATTATCGAAACTGTAAAGAAGAACGGAGCACAAGTGAGTGGGCCCGTGCCACTTCCAACGAAGAAGGAAGTAGTAACAATCTTAAGAGCGGTACATAAGTACAAAGACTCAAGAGAGCAGTTCGAACAAAGAACTCACAAAAGACTCATCGACATCATCACACCAACCCAGAAAACGGTTGATGCATTATCTAGATTAGAGATGCCAGCAGGTGTGCATATTGATATTAAGATGAAGAACAAGTAAAACGAAACACACAGTATTCCTAATATTTAGGATGAGCATGCAAGTGCTCCGCTGTAGATAACAGGAGGTTATTATAATGAAGAAAGCTATTTTGGCAACAAAAGTAGGAATGACTCAAATCTTCGACGAAAGCGGCGTATTAACACCAGTAACTGTCCTTCAAGCAGGTCCATGTGTAGTAACACAGATCAAGACTCTTGAAAATGACGGATACAGTGCGATACAAGTTGGTTTTGTAGATAAGAAAGACAAAGTCATTACAAAAGACAAATCAGGACGCAAAGAAATCGCACACAGACATGGTGTGACGAAAGCTGAAAAGGGACATTTTGACAAAGCAGGCGTTTCTGGTAAGAGATTCGTAAGAGAATTTAGAATTGAGAATGTAGAAGAATATGCATTGGCACAGGAAATTGGCGCAGACATTTTCGCAGAAGGCGATAAGATTGATGCAACAGCAATTTCTAAAGGAAAAGGATTCCAAGGTGCAATCAAGAGACATAATTTCCACAGAGGTCCTATGACTCATGGTTCTAAGTTCCATCGTCATCAAGGTTCAAGTGGGTCAGCATCTGATCCAGGTAGAGTATTCAAAGGCAAGAAGATGCCAGGACATATGGGAAGCAAAAGAATTACAATTCAAAACCTTGAAGTTGTTCGTGTAGATGCGCAGAATAATTTACTTTTAGTAAAAGGTTCTGTACCAGGACCAAAGAAATCTTTAGTAACAGTAAAAGAAACAGTCAAAGCAGTCTAACGCGGTGTAACTTAAGGAAGGAGGAACACACAGATGGCAAACGTATCTGTTTATAATATCGAAGGAAAAGAAGTTGGAACTATCGATTTAAGTGATGCAATTTTTGGTGTTGATGTAAATGAACACTTAATGCACATGGCGGTAGTAGCACAACTTGCAAATAAGCGTCAAGGAACGCAAAAAGCGAAAACTCGCTCAGAAGTTCGCGGCGGTGGTAGAAAACCATGGAAACAAAAGGGAACGGGGCATGCAAGACAAGGCTCTACACGTTCTCCACAATGGACAGGCGGTGGAGTTGTATTTGCTCCAACACCAAGAGATTACTCTATCAGATTGAATAAGAAGGAAAAGAAAGCAGCACTTAAGTCTGCGCTTACTTCAAGAGTAGCGGATAAGAAGTTCTTAGTGATTGATGAAATGAATTTCTCGGAAATTAAGACAAAACAATTTCAAGGAGTATTAGATAACTTGAAAGTATCAAAAGCATTGGTGGTATTAGACGACGCGAATAAGAACGCAGCATTATCAGCGAGAAATATTCCGAATGTGAAGACAGCTCGTACAAACACAATCAATGTATATGATATTTTGAAATACAATACAGTAATCGCAACCAAGGCGGCTGTAACAACTATTGAGGAGGTGTATGCATAATGGCAGATTTAAAATATTATGATGTAATCCTTAAACCAGTAGTAACAGAAAAGAGTATGGAGCTTATGGGAGCGAAGAAATATACATTTCTCGTACATACTGAAGCGACAAAATCTCAAGTAAAAGATGCTGTTGAAAAGATGTTTGATGGAACAAAAGTAAAGAGTGTTCACACGATGAACCTAGAAGGAAAGACCAAAAGACGTGGAAGAACTTCAGGTAAGACATCAAAGACAAAGAAAGCGATTGTTCAATTAACAGCAGAAAGTAAAGATATTGAAATCTTTGAAGGTTTATAAAAACTATAGAACTTAGTTTGTGAAAGACCTCACTAAGTGTTCAATGTATACGGTGCAATTCCGTGAAACTAAAAATTAGGAAATAAGATACGAAAGGAGTGACAGTAATGGGAATTAAAACTTATCGCCCATATACACCGTCCAGAAGACATATGACCGGTTCTGATTTTGCGGAAATCACGAAAGTGACTCCAGAGAAATCATTGCTAGAATCAAAGAGCAGAACAGCAGGTCGTAATAATCAGGGTAAAATCACAGTAAGACATCGCGGAGGCGGTGCAAAGAGAAAATATAGAATTATCGACTTTAAGAGACGTAAAGATGGTGTTCCAGCAACTGTAATCGGAATCGAATACGATCCAAACAGAACAGCGAATATCGCACTTATCTGCTATGCAGATGGAGAAAAAGCATACATTCTTGCACCAGAGGGTCTTACAGATGGACATAAAGTAATGAATGGAGCAGAGGCAGAAATCAAAGTTGGAAACTGTATGCCACTTGAAAATATTCCAGTTGGTACACAGATTCACAACATTGAATTGTACCCAGGAAAAGGTGGACAATTAGTTCGCTCAGCAGGAAACAGTGCACAGTTGATGGCGAAAGAAGGCAAGTACGCAACACTTAGATTGCCATCAGGCGAGATGAGAATGGTACCAATTATCTGTAGAGCATCTATTGGTGTAATTGGTAACGGAGATCACAGCCTTATCAACATCGGTAAAGCTGGTCGTAAACGTCACATGGGATTTAGACCTACTGTTCGTGGTTCTGTTATGAACCCGAATGACCATCCACACGGTGGTGGAGAAGGTAAGACTGGAATCGGTCGTCCTGGACCATCAACACCTTGGGGTAAACCGGCACTTGGTCTTAAGACTAGAAAGAAACATAAACAATCTAACAAGATGATTGTTCGTAGAAGAGATGGTAAAGGTATCAAATAAATCAGGTTGAAGGAGGTTAGAAACCTATGAGTCGTTCACTTAAAAAAGGACCATTTGCAGATGCAAGTCTTTTGAAGAAGATTGATAAAATGAATGAGACAGACGATAAATCAGTAGTAAAGTCATGGTCTCGTCGTTCTACGATTTTCCCACAGATGATTGGACATACAATAGCACTTCATGACGGAAGAAAGCATGTTCCAGTATATGTGACAGAAGATATGGTTGGCCATAAACTTGGAGAGTTTGTAGCAACCAGAACATATAGAGGACACGGAAAAGACGAAAAGAAATCAAGAGTAAAATAGACTAGCCTAGTTTGAAAGGAGGGTAAATCCATGGCGAAAGGACATAGATCTCAGATAAAGAGAGAAAGAAATGCACAAAAGGACACAAGACCGTCAGCAAAGTTATCATATGCTAGAGTTTCTGTTCAAAAAGCGTGCTTCGTATTGGATGCCATCAGAGGAAAAGATGTGCAAAGCGCACTTGGGTTATTGACTTACAATCCAAGATATGCATCAACTTTGGTAAAGAAATTGTTAGAGTCAGCAATTGCAAACGCTGAGAATAACAACGGAATGAAAGCGGAGAACCTTTATATTGAAGAATGTTATGCAAATAAAGGACCGACAATGAAAAGAATTAAACCACGTGCACAGGGTAGAGCTTACAGAATCGAAAAAAGAATGAGCCACATCTCTGTTGTGCTGAATGAAAGATAAGGAGGAAAAAGATGGGACAAAAAGTTAATCCTCATGGCTTGAGAGTCGGAGTTATCAAAGACTGGGACTCAAAATGGTATGCAGAAAAAGACTTTGCAGATTATTTAGTAGAAGACTACAAAATTAGAACATTTTTGAAGAAAAAATTGTACACTGCAGGGATTTCTAAAATCGAAATCGAGAGAGCATCTGACCGTGTAAAAGTTATCGTTTATACAGCAAAACCAGGTGTTGTTATTGGAAAAGGCGGTTCTGAAATCGAAAAAGTGAAAGCAGAACTTCAAAAAATTACAGATAAAAAAGTAATTGTAGACATTAAAGAAATCAAAAGAATCGATAAAGACGCACAATTAGTAGCAGAAAATATCGCTTCTCAATTGGAAAATCGTATTTCATTTAGACGTGCAATGAAATCTAGTATGTCAAGAACAATGAAAGCGGGCGCTTTGGGAGTGAAGACAAGTGTTTCTGGTCGTTTAGGTGGAGCTGATATGGCTCGTACTGAATTTTACAGTGAAGGAACAATTCCTCTTCAAACATTAAGAGCAGACATTGATTATGGATTTGCTGAAGCCAACACAACCTTTGGTAAAGTAGGGGTTAAAGTGTGGATATACAAAGGCGAAATCCTCCCAACAAAAGCAAATAAGGAAGGGA